>ERZ1643247.877-NODE-877-length-32446-cov-5.759995_pt1 | contig 32446 bp, 26 predicted proteins | sample MGYA00579264_ERZ1643247 | MGnify/ENA primary metagenome ERZ1643247 (study PRJEB29033, sample SAMEA4952262) | chicken gut metagenome | biome: Broiler Chicken; feature: Gastrointestinal Tract; material: Caecum | place: Ireland | collected 2018 | study: Broiler... | reverse complement strand
AAACTTCCCGCGGACTTCCTGGGAAAACTCACCCGGCAGCAGCCGCCATTTCCAGTTATTTCCCGTGGTGGACGGAGTATTCATTCTGGTTTCGTTGCCATAACCGAAAATATCCTGCATTGGAATAACGCAGAGCTTTGCAACACTGCGCATTGCTCCACAGATGAGCGGCAGATACATTTTCTCATCAGCGATCTGCTCAGCACAAAAATATTCTCTCACCATCTGCTTTTCTTCCTCCTGCAGTCCATGGCAGAACCAGCCTGTCACCGTCTCATTATCATGGGTTCCGGTGTACACCACACAGTTCTCCTGGTAATTATGCGGCAGATAATCAGAAGCGCTTCCTGTATCTCTGGAATCAAAAGCAAACTCCAGGACTTTCATACCTGGAAATCCGGTATCCTTTACCAGTTTCCGAACAGAATCTGTCACATACCCCAAGTCTTCCGCGATAATTTCCTTGCCCGGCAGCACTTCCTTTGCCTTTAAGAAGAGCTCAAGCCCCGGTCCTTTCTCCCAATGTCCGCCGACTGCGGTGGTTTCTCCATAAGGAATAGAATAATATTCATCTAATCCGCGGAAGTGGTCAATACGTACCACATCATACATGGAATAGCAGAAAGATAACCTTTCCATCCACCAGCTATATCCCGTCTTCTTATGGTATTCCCAGTCATAAAGCGGATTGCCCCAGAGCTGTCCTGTGGCGGAAAATCCGTCCGGCGGACAGCCGGCCACAGCCAGAGGATACCCGTTCTCATCAAACTGGAACAACTCTTTTCCTGCCCAGGCATCGGCGCTGTCCAGAGACACATAGATTGGAATGTCTCCGATGATCTTGATTTCCTGGTCGTTGGCATATTTTTTGAGCGCCTTCCACTGCCGCTGAAATTCAAACTGGAGAAATTCATAAAAACAGATATCTTCCGAGAGCGCCGCCTTTTTCTCTTCCAGCAAATGTACATCACGGAAGCGGAGACCGTCCTCCCACTCTGTCCATGGCTTCTCTCCATTTTCTTTTTTTAACGCCATATAGAGAGCATAATCCGGCAGCCACCGGACATTAGCTTTTACAAATTCCTGAAAATCCGCATCTTTTTCGATGTGACTTCTGTGAAATGCTTTCCGCAGCAGAGGTAAGCGGTTCTCATATAATTTCTCATAATCCACAAATCGCGGATTGTCTCCAAAGGAAACCGCCTCACATTCCTCCTTTGTGAGCCAGCCGCGGGCGATAAGAGTATCCAAATCAATAAAATAAGGATTGCCCGCAAAAGTAGAAAAGGACTGATACGGAGAATCCCCGTATCCCGTCGGTCCCAGCGGCAGAATCTGCCAGCAGGACTGCCCCGTTTCTCTCAGCTGATCCACAAATTCATAAGCCTCCGCAGAAAAACAGCCGATGCCGTATTTCGACGGAAGACTGCTCACCGGGAGCAATATTCCACTTTCTCTCATGACAGATTCCTCCTTATTACGAATCATATTCTTCTATTTCAACCGCTACCCCAAAATGATCAGATATTACCGGTTCTTCTCCTCCGGAAAAGACAACCTTCGAAGAGAGTACACGCGTCTCCCCGTCGGTCCAGATGTAATCAATTCTCATTCCTCTGGTCTTCTCATTTTCCCAGCCGTCGATGGCGCCCGGCACTGTGATTCCATCGTCTTTTATCTCCGCAATCTCCCAGGTATCTTTCCACCCGAGATCTTTTACCATAGAATACCCTTCTCCGTGCACATGAGCCGGACTGTTAAAGTCTCCCATGAGCAGAACACAGGGCTTTTTTTCCGGCAGCGCATCGTCGCTGTCGGAAGTCCGGTAATCAATCTTGCAGGAACACAGTCCGGGAGGGAATACAGAATTCTTCGCAGGCTCTGTACAGAAAATATGCTCCTGCAGCCGCTGCATCTGCTCCCGGAAAGGCTCCTCCTCGTCCTGCCACCATCCCAGATGTACATCATAAAACCAATAAATATGTTTCTGAAGTTTCACTGACACCCCAAGTACTTTGCGGGTTTTCCAGTTATCAAAGGAATCCTGCCGGGAAACTGTAAAAAAATCGGTTTCCCGGATCGGACGACGGCTGAAGATTGCAAGTCCCTCATCATATTTTCCATATCCCTGTTTGATTCCGCCCCAGGTCCAGTGATAGGGTTGCCCGGCTTCGGCAAGGACTCCGGCAAGAAGGCTGGCCGCATTATCTTCTTTCAGTGCAATGCCGCTATTACAGGGATGATATCCTGCAGGGATCTCCCCCTGCCAATGCGCCGCTTCAGAGGTTTGCCCGCACTCCTGCAGCGCCGCGATATCCACCTGATTCTTCCGCATGTACTCTGCCAGGAAATGTATGGTTTTATCAAGCTCTTCCCGCCTGAAATCACGGGCATGGCTGTTCATATTTAAAGTTAGTATTATCATTTTTCACACTCCTGCTATGATTGATTTCTTTCAATAAATTACAGCATAACACTCCCGCCGGAATATGGCAATATCAATGGAACGGTTATAAAATATCGTTAATGTCAGATTTCAAAACATCGGCTTTTGGTCCGTAGACAGCCTGGATACCGTTGTCTTTCTTGATCAGACCCATGGCTCCCTCCGCTTTCCATTCCGGAAGTTCCGCTACTTTATCCACATCTTTGACGGTCACACGAAGTCTTGTCATACAGGCATCCACGAGGGTGATATTTTCTCTGCCACCCAGGAGCGCGATAATCCTCTCTGCTTTCTCGCTTCCCTGTCCGGCGGCCGCTTTTCCGCCTTCTTCTTCCTCTTCTTCCATGTAATTTCCAAGACGTCCCGGCGTCGCATATTTAAATTTGCCAATCATAAAGTAAGCGACAAAATAACCAATGATAAAGAACGCTACCACACAGATGATAAAGTGGATGATATCTCCTCCAAGCCCCGCCTTTATGGACATCGGAATTCTTGTGAAGAACTCCAGATTACCAAAGGAATGAAGTCTCAGATCGATAATTCCTGCCATCGCAAAAGCACATCCCTGTAACACTGCATAAATCACATACAACGGCAGCGCCGCAAACATGAACATGAACTCCAAAGGTTCCGTAACACCAGTCAGGAATACAGCGGCGACGGTGGAGAAAAAGATGGATTTATATTGTTTCTTTCTGTCCGGTTCCACTCTTCTGAACATAGCCAGTGCGATACCAAGAAGAAGTCCTGTCGCACCAATCATCTGTCCCACTTTGAAACGAGCAGGAGTTACCGTTGTTAAAAGGTTCTGGTAAGCCGCCATATCGCCGGCGTCTTTCAAATTGATCAGATCAGTGACCCATGCGAGCCACAGCGGATCCTGTCCAAATACCTGTGTTCCGGCATTGGCTCCTGTGAGAATAGTATAAGTACCTCCAAATGAAGTATAGTTCATCGGTATAGTCAGCATATGATGAAGGCCGAACGGAAGCAGAAGTCTTTCCAGCGTTCCGTATACAAACGGAGCAAGAATCGGGGAGGTATCGGAAGAATTGGCGATCCAGATACCAAAGTTATTGATTCCTGTCTGTACAACCGGCCAGATAATACTTAAAATAATGGCTGTCACTGCGGAATAGAAAACAACAACCAGCGGCACGAAACGTTTTCCGTTAAAGAAGGAAAGCGCATCCGGCAGCTTACGGAAGTTGTAATATTTATTATAGGCGTTAGCGCCAACAAAACCGGAGATAATACCTACAAACACGCCCATATTTAAAGCCGGTTTTCCTAAAATATCAACAAAGTAATCAGCTACTAAAATTTCCTGTCCAAATAATGTATGAGTCACAGCCGCAGGATCTGCCAGCATATCGCTGGATACACCCAAAACCGCACCGGTGATTACATTGATCAGACAGAAGGCAATAACCGCAGCAAAAGCTCCGCCTGCCCGCTCTTTTGCCCACGAACCACCGATGGCTGCAGCAAAAAGAATATGCAGGTTGTTAATGATTGCCCATCCGATTTCTGCCACCGTAGTACCAATGGTATTTACAACAGAAATATCTCCTCCGACAATAACAATCAGGTTACCAATACTGATCATAAGACCTGCCGCCGGCATAACGGCAATGACGGTCATCAGCACTTTTCCAAGTTTCTGCAGAAAGTCGAAATTAATAGGGAACTTTTTCTTATTTCCATCTTTCTTCGCTCTTTTTTTCGTTTCCTTTGCCACTTCTTTATTTTCTTTTACCACGTTACTGCTGCCGCCCTTCTGGTTACCTTCAGCAGACAGGGCAATTTTTTCTTTTGCAGCCTCCGGCGGCGCCTGCGGCTCTTTTGAACGGATCAATACTTCTTTTGCATTTGTTTCGCCATACTGAAACATGAGTTCATCGTATTCCACCCCGCCGCAGACAATCACTGGCGTGATGGTTTCCACATGATTGTTTTTCAGGTAATCCAGATCTACCTCTGCCACCAGGTCTCCGGCTTTTACTTTATCGCCGACTTTCACTTTTGAAACAAAGCCTTTACCCTTCAGGTTCACTGTCTCCAGACCAAAATGTACAATCATCTGGATACCGTCCTCAGTTTCAAAACCATAGGCATGCAGAGAATCCGTGATCGTTGTGATGGTTCCATCCACCGGACTGTAAATTTTTCCTTCTTCCGGAATAATTGCCACGCCATCCCCCAGGACTTTTTGTGCAAACACTTCATCCGGAACCTGCTCCAGAGGAATGACTTTTCCTTTTACCGGAGCTAAAATCGTCATTTTTTTCATTTTCTTTCCTCCATTTTGTTTACAAAGCTTTTTGTTGCATTATGTTTGCGTTATTTTTGCGCTTTTGTTGCATTAAATATACTCCACAAACCTATATTTTGCAATTACATTTTTCGCAATTTTCACAGATTCTGTGTTTTTCACAAAAAATAATAAGCATTTTTATTCAAAATATCCAACGCCTATTATTTACGCAAATTCTGTGCAAAAATTACGCAAACCACTTTATTGACATTTTCTTTTGTTTTTTTTATAATCAATCCTATAAAGATAATCATAATACAGGAGGCATTTATGAACGTTACCATAAAGGAAGTTGCAAAGCTCGCCGGCGTCTCTCCGTCAACCGTGTCCCGTACCTGTTCCGATCATCCTTCTATCAGTGCCCAGACAAAAGAACGAGTCCGCAAAGCCATGCAGCAGCTGGGCTATGAGCCAGGCAATACCGGGCTGTCCATGCAGAACAACAAAACCATAGGTATTGTTCTCCCTGTTTCCGAAGACGATACCTATGAAAATGCATTTTTTCTGGAAACCATGCGCGGCATCAGTCTCTTCTGCAACCAGAAGCAGTATTTCACTACTCTGATTACCGGTTCTTCCAACGAAGAGCTTCTTTCCGCCATCCGAAGTATGGTCAAAGAAAATCACCTGGACGGCATTATTTTACTTTACTCCAACGAACAGGATCCAATCATTGATTATTTATACGAAAATGGTATTCTTTTTGTACAGATCGGCAAAGCTTCCCAGTATCCGGGTGAGACCATCTGCATTGATAACGACAATATCCTTGCGGCAAGGGAAGCCGTCAATCACCTGTATAAATTGGGACACCGGAAGATCGGCTATGTCGGCACAGATTTAAAACGTATTTTTTCTGCCGACCGCAAAGCTGGATATATGCTTGCTCTGGCAGAAAATAATGTTCCTTTTCAGGAAAACTACTATCTGGAGATGCCGCAGGTCCCAAAAAATAAGACTGACAGACTTCTTCGCTTTCTTTCCCGTGAAGACCGCCCCACCGCAGTGCTTGTCAGCGACGATATTCTTGCCATGGTTCTGGAAAAGACGGCGTTCGAGCTTCATCTTCAGATTCCGGAGAATTTATCTATTATTTCCTTCAATAACTCTCTTTTTTCCAAGCTGTCTTCTCCACAGCTGACGTCCATCGACATCAACTCCCGCCAGCTTGGCATTGAAGCAGCCTCACAGATGATCAACCATATCGAAAATCCGGGACTGCTGGCCACCAAAATCATTGTGCCGCATTTTATGATCGAGCGGCAAAGCTGTGCGCCGCCTAAGGCGCCCCGATAAAAGAGGTACTCATGAATATTTATATTGACGAATCCGGCTCCATCGACCGGCACGCCCTGCCCAACCATCACTTTATCATCGCGATGATACATGTACTGGATATTGACAAGCTTTCCAAATCGTTTAAACGATTTGTGTCCGCCAATTATGCCCGCCTTTTGGAGCTGGATCAGGATAAGACCGAACCGCACACCGGAAAAATATTAAAGACCGGAGGAAAAATGTTTCGCAACGGGAAGTTCCGGGAACTGAAAGGCGTACAATTCGACCGTGATATGAAGCTTCGGTTCGTAGATTATTTCACCCGCAGCAGATATTTTGAAATCTACTACATAAGAATTGCCAACCATGAACTGCAGGAACATTTATTTGACAACAGCGCCCGCATTTTTAACTACTCCGTCCGGCTTGCTCTGGAACATTTTATCACCGCCGGACTGTTGCCCGATGAAGATTGTCATCTGCAGCTTGATGAAAGAAATGAAAAAAAGGAAGCGCGGCATTTTCTGGAAAATTATCTGAATACAGAACTGGTCGTCGGAGGCTCCGCCCGCGGGCGGTTCAGCGTCGCCTATTTTGATTCTGCGGAAAACCGTCTGATACAAGTTGCGGATATCTTTGCCAATCTTCTCTATTCTCAGGAACAGACCGGTCAATATGCAAAAGAACTTGGCATGCTCCGCAAAGCCGGAATGCTTCGGTACATTTTTGATTTTCCGCCTGCGGACAGCAAAAAATGCATTGACATTCCCGAGTCGCTGTGTTAATATGATTATAACAACAGTAAGTCCTGTTCCAGCGCCGTTTTCTAGGTAAATGTCATGTGTTGGCATCGCTCCCAGGCAATTGAAGAAAAGAGTACGACCAGTCGTTGACTGGTCTATTTTTTTGCTTCTCAGAAAGCGGCGTTTCTTTTTCCTCTCCCATCAAATTCACCTGTCATTATTTTATTCCTGTATTTTTTTATATAAGATGCCCATTGACGTGTGATAACCACAGGATGTACAATGAGCATGCATAAAATAATTTACTTTTTTACAAAATTTTTTGCATGATACAGCAGATATAGCTAATATTTTTATTTTTTTAAGGAGAACACCATGAAGCTGAAGATGAAATATTTTACGCTGCTGACACTGAGCACTCTTCTCATGGCTGTCGGTATATACTTCTTTAAGTTCAGCAACAACTTTACTTTTGGCGGTATTACCGGTCTGGCTGTCTTAGTCGCAAAGACAGGTCTGATTTCTGCCAGTGATTTCTCTTTTTTGGCAAACATTTTTTTATTGCTGCTGGGACTGGTTGTGCTCGGAAAAGAATTCGCCGCCAAAACAGCATACTGTACCATACTGCTGTCCGTCGCTCTGTCGGCTCTGGAACGAATTTACCCTATGACGGCTCCGTTAACCGACGAACCGATGCTGGAGCTTATGTTCGCTATCGCTCTCCCGTCTCTGGGATCCGCCGTCCTGTTTAATCTGGGCGCATCAAGCGGCGGAACGGATGTCATTGCCATGATTGTTAAAAAGAACACCAGTTTTGATATAGGAAGCGCCCTGATGGCCTCGGACTTCTTTATCACTCTTGCCGGCTGTTTTGTTTTCGACATCAAAACAGGTCTTTATTCCTTCGTGGGACTGGCAGTACGCTCTTTCATGATCGATGGATTTATCGAGAGCCTGAACCTGTCCAAATATTTTAATATCGTCTGTTCTGATCCGGAACCTATTTGTGACTATATTGAACACAGCCTCCACAGGGGCGCAACAATCGTTAATGCAAAGGGCGCCTTCACCGGTAAAAGCAATTACATCATCATGACCGCTTTAAACCGGGTGGAAGCTGTGAAACTTCGTAATTACATAAAAAGGAATTCCCCAGATGCGTTTCTGCTCATCTCCAACACCAGCGAAATCATCGGAAAAGGATTCCACTCTGTATGACGAACTAACAGACAAGACACAGACATTAATGCTGGACGTTATCCGCCTTTAACCGGGAAGCCCCGTCAAAATATTGTTCATGAAGCGCAATCAATTTATGATCGTAGTTTACACGAACCTCGCACTTTCTGTCGAATATCATAACATTTTCTTCATCGGCTGTACACGCAGGCCATACCGGACAGATTGCCTCTGGTGAATCTTCACCGGCTTTCAGTTCCGGTTCTCCGGTGCGGGCGAACTGAGACCACGCAGAACTCATCTGCTGTTCCAGTATTTTTGCTTCTTTTGAATCGTTGCACACCGGAACTTTCTCGATATTATGGAATACAAACGGAATCTCCGAACAATGCCATGCCGGCTTGCCGCCGTCAAGAGCAAAATTATATGTAAACATATACGAATAAGTTTTGCTTTCCACAGATTTGCCTCTCTCCTTGATGATCGCAATCTCCGGTGAACGGATAAAATTGTCAAGCGACAGCAAGTCCAGGATATGTTTGTCCGGATATGTTTCCCTGAATAAGGCTTCCAGTTTTGAGGCTCCCTCTCCGAGCTGCTCTTTTAGCATCTGCTGAATCTTTTCCTCTGGATATTCCCATTTACCGTTAATACCATGATCAAAATCGAACTCGCCAAACACACTGCCTACCATAAGCGGGATCTGTTTGGCCCTCTCGCAGAAACCGTGCTCAAGAGGATTGCCCAGATAATATTCATTTTTCACCGGACAGCGGGCAGTTTCATAACCTTCCTCTGCCAGTTCTTTCTCAATCTTTGTATATTCTTCCACCAGCTGCCGATAAGGCATATTCTCCAGCGTACCTTTATCTGCCAGTCCTTTTTCACGCATCTTCTCCACAAACACATGATTGACCGTCTTATCCTGATCAAACATATCAGCTACCACACCGCTTTGTACAATGCCCTTATGGAACAGAGTATTTGCTTCCGGCGTCTGCATCAATGTGAGAACCTTCATGCCGCCGCCGGACTGCCCGAACAAAGTGACATTATCCGGGCTGCCGCCAAAGGCTGCGATATTATCCTGAATCCAGCGAAGCGCCGCCACAATGTCTGCATTGCCAAGATTGCCCGTGTTCCAGTAGCTTTCGTCAACTTCTGACAAATCCCAGTAACCAAGAATATTCAACCGGTGATTAAGAGAAACCACCACTATATCCTCATGAACGGAAAGGTTTCTTCCCTCATAAGCCAGCTGCTCAATAGAAGAACCATCGTCAAAAGCTCCCCCGTGAAGCCATACCATAACTGGTTTCGCCGCAGTTTTGTCCATACTCGTCGTCCAGATATTCAAATATTGGCAGTCTTCCCGCGACGGCCAGTACTGATGCGGAACCATGATCTCATTATTAGCCACCGGCTTTTTCATAATCTCTGCCACATATCCGTAGGACAGCGCGTCCTTTATTCCTTCCCAGGATTCCGGTTCTTCGGGCATTTGAAAACGCCGGGCATCAGCGTATTTAATCCCCTGAAAGGTGAAGCAGCCATCCAGATAAAATCCCCTCACCTTTCCATATTTTGTTTCAGCCACCGGATAATCATCTCTACATACAAACATTTCCTGTCTCCCTCCATTTTTCTATGCCTTTCCCACTGTTCTTTTGCGCGCAGCTGTTAACAGCCGCACAACAGCTGTTTTTATTATACGAAGTTGTTTTTTTTATGTCAATTTCTTTTATTGTGAGACAACTAAAAGAAACATCAGAAAATACATGCCCACAAAAAAGAATCCTGCACTGCAGGATTCCGTCAAAAATCTATTCTGTCAACTTTTTTCTGTTTCACTCCGTTTTGCCTCCCGCAGCTCTCTCCTCCGTTCCTGCAGCATGGCATCCAGTTCTTCAAGCACTTCTTTGGACGGTTCTTCCATATATCCGGGATAGACTTCATATCCAAAACCGAACCAGTTGCCGATACCAGAAAACAAGGCGCCTGCAATCAGGAATAAAACAGTCAGCACCTGCGCCACTCTCCTCCCGCCATGCAGGAATGCCGTCACATGAGGGGCGAACAAAAACATCAGGACAAATAAAAAATATGACAAAAAAGACAGGGCAATATAAAAATCCGGGTTTTTCCATCTTCCCGTTTTTTTTCGTTCTTTGAAAAAAGAGTACATTAGCATACCTCCTGGAGTCTGAAAATTATCTTTGGCTAAATATCTGGTTATATAAAAAGACAGCGTAAAATAACAAAAAGAATCAGTTGCCGGCAAAATAATTCATATCTTTTATTAGTATTTTATATCTTTTTGCTGTTTATGGCAATAGCTTCTTTAAAAAGATTGCCATTTTATATAAAAATTTTCATTTTTTCCATATGCTCTTTATGGAAAAAACCGCCTTGGCAGCATTATCTTTCCAATCTGACAAACTGGCATTTTCCTCCATTGCCTGATACACTTTCGTTCTCTCTTCATCAGTGAACACACTCTTATCAGCATATACAAAAAATGCAAACAGCACTGCACAGAGCGCCAGGCGGATTCGAAAAAAAACTGCATACGGAAGATACTCCTCTTCCGTCTTATCCAGATATTTTTGTTCCTGCCAGGACAAAGCTCTCCTTCTTCTGTCGTATTGATTTATTTTTCCGGATTGTCCCGTTCTGACAGATTTGTTCCGGACTGCGGCATTATTTCTCCGGATATTGTACTCTTTTTGAGTCATAGCATCTTCCCTTTTTCATCGTCAATTACTACATCCTATGAAAAAAGGCAAAAAAATATGTGCCAGACAATATCGCTCTGGCACATATATCTTATGCAAAAGGTTTCCTGCAGATCAGTTTTTGAAACTGTGGATAGGCGCCGGGATTCTTCCTCCGCGGTTGATAAACGCCTCACAGCCGAACGGATTCACCGGCATGATCGGCGCGTATCCGAGAAGTCCGCCGAATTCCACCGTGTCGCCGACTTTTTTGCCGATGACCGGGATGATGCGGACGGCCGTTGTCTTCTGGTTTACCATACCGAGGGCCATCTCATCGGCGATGATACCGGAGATGGTTGCCGCGCTGGTGTCACCCGGAATGGCGATCATGTCAAGCCCCACCGAGCAGACACAGGTCATGGCTTCCAGCTTCTCCAGAGTGAGAGCGCCGGCTTCCACCGCATCGATCATCCGCTGATCTTCGCTGACCGGAATGAACGCACCGCTCAAGCCTCCCACATAGGAAGAAGCCATAACGCCGCCTTTCTTCACCTGATCATTGAGCAATGCCAGCGCTGCCGTAGTTCCCGGTGCTCCGGCATATTCCAGGCCGATCTCTTCCAATATCTCTCCCACGCTGTCGCCGATGGCCGGTGTCGGAGCCAGAGAAAGGTCGATAATTCCAAAAGGCACATCCAGACGGCGTGACGCCTCCTTGGCCACCAGCTGTCCCACACGTGTCACTTTGAAAGCTGTCTTCTTGATGGTCTCGCAGAGAACCTCAAAGTTCTCGCCGCGCACCTGCTCGATGGCTCTCTTTACCACGCCAGGGCCGCTGACGCCCACATTGATGATGCAGTCCGCCTCGGTCACGCCGTGGAAGGCGCCCGCCATGAACGGATTGTCATCCGGTGCATTGGTAAATACCACAAACTTGGCATTGCCGATGCCATCCTGGTCCCTGGTGCGCTCTGCTGTCTCAAGAATGATCTCGCCCAGACGCTTTACCGCATCCATGTTGATACCGGTCTTGGTGGAGCCCACATTGACGGAACTGCACACCCGCTCTGTCACCGCCAGCGCCTCCGGGATGGAGGACAACAGAAATTCATCCGCTCTGGTCATTCCCTTATTGACAAGAGCGGAATATCCGCCGATAAAGTTCACGCCCACCTCGCGGGCACAGCGGTCAAGCTCCTTCGCGATGCGCACGAAATCTGCCGGTTCCTTGCAGCAGCGTCCGCCCACCAGAGCAATCGGGGTCACGGAAATACGTTTGTTTACAACCGGGATTCCGTACTCCCGCTCGATCTCGTTTCCCACCTGCACAAGATTTCTGGCTTTGGATGTAATCTTTTTATGTATATTCTCACATACTTCTTCCACATTATCTCCCACACAGTCAAGGAGACTGATTCCCATGGTAATCGTACGAACATCCAGATTCATCTCATGAATCATCTTATTGGTTTCGATAACCTCATTAATATTCAGCATAATATCCTCCTGTATTTACGACAGCCGTATCTGTCCGGCCGCCGGCAGCCGCCGGTTTCCGGCAATCTGCTGCTCCTTTCTTTTATCCGGACAGCTGTTTCAGATCCGATGCATCATTTCAAAAATTTCCGCATGCTGTGCCTGAATCTTTACGCCGATTTCTTCTCCGATCTGCTCCAGTTCCATCGCCATATCCGGAAATGTTTTATGCACCTCGTCGGATTCCACAATCATCATCATATTAAAATAACCACCGGTGATCGTCTGGTTGATATCGAGAATATTGATTTTATTATTAGCCAGATACGTACATACCTTTGCGATAATTCCCACAGAATCCTTGCCAATTACAGTGATAATCGTTTTTTTCATTGTCTTTCCTCCATATATTTTAAAGCGGCTCTCCGCCGCTTTTTTACAGTACAAAGGTAGGTGCATATCTGTCCGCTACCCGCATTGTAAAATTCTCTTTTTCCATGTCAATATTATGGGCCAGCAGCTCAACCTTTACAGTCTCATAGGCAAGCTCTCCATAATTATTTTCTTTACTCAAATGTCCCAGGAATACATTCCGGCAGTTTTTACCGATAACCCTTGACAGAAACTGCCCGGCACGCTCATTGGACAGATGTCCGGTATTGCCCATGATTCGCCGCTTAAGAGGATAAGGATACGGTCCCACCATGAGCATATTCAGGTCATGGTTTGCCTCCACCAGCAGCGACTCGCATCCCTGCATCTTCTCCACCAGATAATCATCATAGGTGCCAAAATCCGTGGCGATTCCCACCTTGGAATTCTCATCCTGAAAGGTGTAGCAGACCGGGTCCGCCGCGTCATGCAGGATGCTCGACGCCTCCACCTTCACGCCATCGATCGTAAAAGGTTGATCCGGTGTTACGGAGGTAAACAGATCCGGATTCATACTGCCCAGAGACTTGGTTTGCAGGATCCGGTCGATGGTCTTTGCCGTGGCGTACACCGGCACCGGATATTTCCTCAGAAATACGCCGAGACCGCTGATGTGATCCACATGCTCGTGGGTTACAAAAATCCCGTCAATATTTTCCGGTTTTATCTCCATCTCCGCCAGTCCTTCCACAATCCGCTTCCGGCTGATGCCTGCATCCACCAGAAAATGGGAAGACTGATTCCCTATGTAAATACAATTGCCGCTGCTTCCGCTGGCAATACTTGCTAATTCCATATATTTTCATCCTTCTTTGCTCCGCCGCAAAAAGGGCGGTCCTTTTTCATCCATCCGACTTGTCCGTACGGACGCTTCGGAAGATCACAGCTGCTCTCTTCCGTCTCTGCCGTAAACCAGCACAGACGCTCAGAGATGTTCATTATACATCAAAACTTACCGCACGTAAACCTTCCTCACAAAAAATCTTTACAAGCTGCTCCCGCAGGCTTTCCACATCGCCGTTGTTGTCTAAGATCCGGCTGCAGTGGCTGCGAAACGCCTCTTCTCCAAGCTGCTGCGCCATGATGGAGCGGCTTTTCTCTTCAGTATATCCCCGGCCTTCCATGAGCCGCCTGATTCTTATCTCTTCACTGACATACACATACCAGAGTTCATCGAGAATCTCCTCGTACCCGCTCTCAATGAGAAGCGCCGCCTCCAGCGCGATGACCGATACATTTCCTTCCTCCCGAAAACGGGCGATGCGGGACAGTATCTCCTGTTTCACATTGGGATGGGTGATAGCATTGAGTCTCTGCAGCTGTTCCGGATGCCCGAACACGATCCGGGACAGGGCGGGACGGTCAATACGTCTCTCCCCGTCGAGAATCTCCGTGCCAAACTCCGCGACTATCTGCCGGTAGCTGACTGCTCCCGGTTCCATGAGGTCATGGGCCACCAGATCCGCCAGAATCACCCCGGCGCCAAACTCTTTTTCCAGAAGTTCCATGACGACGCTTTTGCCGGAGCCCACGCCGCCGGTGACGCCGATGACAGGAATCCGGCACTTTGTATCTGCTTCTTTGCTGTTATTTTGCCTCATACCACGTCTTACCCTTCTCTATATCTACAACCAGCGGTACGCTTAAGTCCGCGGCTCCCATCATCTCTTCCTTCAGTATCCTGTACACTTCCTCCGTCTCTTCTTCCTTCGTCTCGATGAGAAGCTCATCGTGAATCTGCAGAATCAGGCGGGAAGACAGCTGCTCCTCCCTGAGACGGCGGCTCACCCGGATCATGGCAATCTTGATAATATCCGCCGCCGTTCCCTGAATGGAAGAATTCATAGCCGCCCGCTCGCCGAAGCTTCTCTGCATGAAGTTGCTGGAAGAAAGCTCCGGTATCGGACGAATCCGTCCGTACAGCGTCTTCACATAACCGTGTTCTTTGGCAAAGGCCACGTTGCCGTCCAGATAGGTCTTGATACCCGGATAGGTGGCGAAATACCGCTCGATATATTCGTTTGCCTCTTTTCTTGTGATATTCAGATCCTGGCTGAGCCCAAAAGCGCTGATGCCGTAAACAATCCCGAAGTTGACCGCCTTGGCGCTTCTTCTAAGAAGCGGAGTCACCTCATCCACCGGCACCCCGAATACCTGAGAGGCCGTCGCCGTATGAATATCCGCATTATGGCGGTAAGCGTCAATGAGGTTCTGGTCATTGGCCATATGAGCAAGCACCCGCAGCTCAATCTGCGAGTAGTCCGCGCTGACAAACACATATCCCGGCTCCGGCACAAAGACCTTGCGGATGGCCCGGCCAAGAGGCATCCGGATCGGGATGTTCTGCAGGTTCGGATCAGAGCTTGACAGACGTCCCGTGGCAGTCACCTTCTGATGGAAAATACTGTGAATTTTTCCGTCTTCTTCGATAAAGGCCGCCAGCCCGTCGGCGTAGGTAGATTTCAGTTTTGTAAGCTGCCGGTACTCCAGAATATCCGACACGATCGGATAATCCGGCGCCAGCTTCTCAAGAATATCTGCGCTGGTGGAATAGCCGGTCTTCGTCTTTTTGGCAAAAGGCATCTTCAGATCTTCGAACAAGATGACGCCCAGCTGTTTTGGAGAATTAATATTAAAGTCTTTCCCTGCCTGCGCATGGATAGACGACTCCAGCTCCGCAATCCGTCCGGTGAGCTGCTCGCCGTACTCTCTGAGTGCTTCTTTCTCCACAGAGATACCGTATTTTTCCATATCGTAAAGGGTCACCGTGGTCGGGCGCTCGATGGTTAGATAGAGTTCTTCCATGCCGTGCTCCGCCAGCTTTTCTTTCAGAACCGGGCAGGCCTTCCACGGAACATAAGAAAGAAGTCCTGCAAGATAAACAGTCTTTTCATTCTCCGGAGAGAAACATTCTTCCAATGTCTGCTTGCCGCAGACCTCTTTCCTGGCCGGAACAACCAGATCCAGGTAATCTCTCGCAATATCCTCATAATCATAATCGGACTGCAGTGGATTCAGGAGATACGCAAGAACCCCGGCGTCCTCGATCTGTTTCTCATATATCCGGAACCGCTCCTCAAAATGCAGCAACGCCTTATAGTCAAGCACGGCAAATGTGAAGCCTTTTTCCAGCAGATCAAGAAGGGACTCCTTCAGCTGATCCTCGGTCAGCATCCCGCCGGTCAGAAGGAGCACCGTCTCCTCCCGGTAGCTCAGTGAAACGCCCCGGCAATCGCCCGACCGGCCGATGACGCCAAGACCTGCCGTACGGTCTTCCTCATCAGCATCTGTCCTTTCCGCCGCCGCTCTCATGGCGGCAAACAGCTGATCCGCCTCCGCCAGATCGCTGGTCACACGGATATTCAGTTCATTTTTTTCCTTCTGGTCTTCTTCAAAATATTTAAAGAGACTCTTTAACTCCAGTTTTTTAAACAGATGATAAGCGTCTTTCGTAAAGATATCTCCGGTCACCGCATCCCTGAACTGATATTCCAGCTCGCAGTCAGTTTTTATGGTGGCAAGATCTTTACTCATGAGCGCCTGCTCATAGTATTCTCCCAGATTATTCTTCGCCTTTGCAGGCTTGATCTCATTCAGATGTTCATGAGCATTTTCGATGGAATGATAGCTCTGAATCAGCTTTGCCGCCGTCTTCTCACCAATACCCGGCACACCTGGAATATTATCGGAGGAGTCTCCCATCAGACCCTTCATATCAATAAATTCCGTCGGCGTCACGCCGTACAGCTTCTCCACATCGGCGGCATAATAATCCTCCGTCACGGTGCCGCCGGCTTTGGTCTTTGGAATCTTAATCTTTGTATGGTCCGTCGCCAGCTGCAGGAGGTCGCGGTCGCCGGATACGATGACTACCTCAAAATCTTCCTTTTCTGCTTCCCGGCCGATGGTGCCCAGAATGTCATCCGCCTCGATGCCTGCCTGAGTGACCACCGGGATACCCATGGAAGCGAGAACTTCTTTCATCAAAGGTACCTGCTCCCTCAGTTCTTCCGGCATCGGTTTTCTCGTTCCCTTATATTCTTTATATTTCAGATGCCGGAAGGTAGGCTCCTTTCTGTCAAAAGCCGCCAGAAGATGAGTCGGTTTTTCCTCCTCCATATAACGGAGCATGATATTTAAAAATCCGAGCACTGCATTGGTATGCTTTCCTTCTGCATTGGTCAGTGCCGGCAGCCCGTAAAAGGCGCGGTTCAACAGGCTGTGCCCGTCCAGAAGCATGATTTTATTATCCGCCATGATGCTGTGTCCTTTCTTCTATATAATAAACGCAAGAATTCTGCCCAGAAGCCATAAAGCCAGAGAAACGATAAATGCGATGACTATGACCCGGAAAGAATGAGAGCGTTCCTCCTCCCTGACTGCCTCGTCATATCGTTTATCAATATCTTCTTTTAATTTTTTCCGGAAATCCACGGACAAAATCTCTCCATCATCCAGCTGCTGCATACCGATCATCACGATATAATTGATCTCCAGCTCATCCTGACAATCCGGACAGGTACGGATATGTTCGATAAACTCTTTTGTCTCTTCGTGATCCAGATTATGATTGATATAATTTAATATCTTTGACTGTGCTTCCTGACAATTCATCCTATTCCCCTCACGCCATCACTTTTTTACAACCCTTTTCTTCTCACGCCTCTTTTAAGAAAGCGGCGTAACCTTTCTTCGCCTCGTACAGATCCGCCTTGCTGATGATCTCGCAAGGAGCGTGCATGCTCAGCACCGCCACGCCGCTGTCAACCACTTCCATGCCGTAGAGAGCAGCGATATAGGCGATGGTGCCGCCCCCGCCAAAATCAACCTTACCAAGCTCGGCGGTCTGGAAAGCAACTTTGTTGTCGTCAAAGATCCGGCGAAGCTGCGCCAGATACTCGGCATTGGCGTCGTTGGAACCGGATTTGCCCCTGGCTCCGGTATATTTATTTAATACAAGACCTTTGCCAAAAAAGGCACAGTTCTTTTTCTCAAAGGCTTCACTGTAAGCCGGGTCGTAAGCCGCGCTCACATCGGAGGACAGCATCTTTGACCGCGCCAGCGTGCGCCGCACAGCCAGGTTGGAATCCATGCCCATGAGCGCCAGGAGCTCTGCCACAGTATTTTCAAAAAACATGGACTGCATGCCGGTGGCGCCCACGCTGCCAATCTCCTCTTTATCTACCAGGATACAGCAGGAAGTCTTCTCCGGCGCTTCAGTCTCAATCATCGCCTGAAAAGACGGAAACGCACATACCCGGTCGTCGTGGCCGTAACCGGCGATCATGCTCCTGTCAAGACCGCAGTCTCTGGCCGGTCCCGCCGGAACCACCTCGATCTCTGCGGAAAGGAAGTCATCCTCTTCCATATCATATTTTTCTTTTAACAGGCGAAGAATATTGGCCTTGACCGCATCTTTTTCTTCACCCTCCAGCGGACGGCTTCCCACCAGAATATCAAGATTCTCGCCGGTCACCACCTCGCTGCCTTTCTTTGCCAGCTGTTTTGACGCCAGATGTACCAGCAGATCCGTCACATACACGATAGGATCCTCCGGACTTTCTCCGATATTGACTTCCACCACGGAACCGTCTTTCTTGGCAATGACGCCGTGGAGTGCCAGCGGAATGGTCACCCACTGATATTTCTTGATACCGCCGTAATAATGGGTATCCAGAAAAGCCAGCTCCGTATCCTCATATAACGGCACCTGTTTTAAGTCAAGTCTCGGCGAATCAATGTGGGCGCAGAGGATGTTCATGCCGTCTGTCACCGGTTTTCTGCCGATCTGAAAAAGAGCGATGGTTTTCCCCATGCCCACGGCGTACACCTTATCTCCTTCTTTTAAGGATACTCCCTCACTGATCAGAGTATCAAGAGAACGGTATCCCGCTTTCTCTGCCTCCTTCGTAAAGTAAGCGGTACATTCCCGTTCCGTCTTGCACCGGCTTAAAAACGCCTTATATTCATCGGACAGTTTCTCAAGTTCCTCTACATCTTTTTCATCATATGTTAACCAGACATTATCTTTCATCTGTATTTCCTCCTATCCAGAATTATACTCAAAAAAGCTGCCGCCAGCTTTTTCCATTCCCCATCATACCACAAGCGGGTAATTCCGTCAAAACAGAGTAAGCGGCGGCAGTATAAAGCCTGCACGGTGTTTTATTGTTACCGTTCACGCAGTGAACAGCAACGGTTTACTGTCCCTTGTCTTCCACTTCAATATCAAAAGACACGGTCTTAAAATCATCCTCATACAACGAGGCCAGATCCATCTCCGGCAGTTCCGGATGAGTCACATTTTTAAGCTCCTCCTCATCCAGAATAAAGGATACCAGCAGAGCGTCCTGATTGACCTCATCGCCCTCGGCGACATAAATCTTATCGACAATACCGGAAACTTTGGATGTGACTGTGGTTTCCATCTTCATGGCCTCAATAGTCATGAGCGGCATGTTCTTCTTCACCACATCGCCTTCCTTAATCCTGATATCACAGATGGTACCCGGCATAGACGCGCCCAGATGACCAGGGTTTCTCGGATCCATCTTCAGACGGCGGTCTGCCTTGACCTCAAAATGTTTATCCAGAACACGGGTCTCCCGGTAAAAGCCGTTGACTTCAAACTGCAGCGTCCGGTAACCCTTTTCATCTGGCTCGGACATCTGCACAAACTTAATCAGGATGTCATTACCCTCCTCAATCTGGATGACCGTCTCTTCGCCGGGACGAAGACCATAAAAGTAAATGTGACTCTCCAGTTTGGACACATCGTTGTACGCCTGGAAATGCTCGCAGTAATCCTCATACACCCTCGGATAAAGCGCGTAACTCAATACTTTCTGCTCCATCACTTCCGGTTTTTCCATGGTATCCATATAGTAGTTTTCCCGCAGAAATTCCGCGATCTTATCAAAATCCACATCCGGCAGCAGCGCACCCGGTCTTCCTTCAATTGGTTTCCGTCCTTTCAATACAATCCGCTGAAACTCTTCCGGAAAACCGTCTTCCGGCTGTCCCAGCATGCCCTGGAAATATTCCACCACTGAATCGGGATAAGAAAGCTCCCTGCCCTCTGTAAAGATATTTTCTTTGGTCAGATTGTTTCGCTGCATGAAGATGGCAAGGTCACCCACCACCTTGGAAGTCGGCGTAACCTTGATGATGTTGCCCAGCAGTTCATCCGCTTCTTTATATAATTTGCGGATTTCCTTAAAATTATTTACCACCCCCATCTCTCTCAGCTGAGCGGTAAAATTGGAATACTGTCCGCCCGGCATCCCGTACTGATAAATGGCTGTATCCGGTGCGTCCATACCACTTTCGAACACTTTATATACCTTTCGCTCATGGGCATAATATTCATCCAGCACCAAAAGTCCCTCCGGATCGATCTGCGTATCACGCTCTGTCCCCCGCAGCGCTTCCACCAGCGAATTCATGGACGGCTGACTGGTCATGGAACTCATGGAACCGATCGCACAATCCACGATATCCACGCCGGCCTCAGCCGCCATCAGATACGTGCCGATACCGTTGCCCGCCGTATCATGGGTATGCAGATGAATCGGCACATGTACCTCCTTTTTAAGCGCTTCCACCAGCTTCTTCGCAGCATACGGCTTCAGCAGCGAGGACATGTCCTTAATGGCAATACAATGACAACCCATCTGTTCCAGCTCCACCGCTTTCCGACAGTAATAATCGAGAGTATAGGTTGTCTCTTTCGGATCCATCATATCGCTGGCATAACAGATAGCCCCTTCCACGATCTTTCCTGTTTTGAGCGCCTCCTCCACCGGCAGCTTCATGTTTTCTGTCCAGTTCATGCTGTCAAAAATCCGGTACACATCCACGCCGTGATCGCTGGATACCTTGATAAACTTACGGATCACATTATCCGGATAGGTGCTGTATCCCACCACATTGGAAGCCCTCAGCAGCATCTGGATGAGCACGTTCGGCATACGTTCCCGAAGAATATCCAGCCTCTTCCACGGCGATTCTTTCAGAAAACGATAAGCTGTATCATAGGTGGCGCCGCCCCACGCTTCAATGGAAAATGCATCCTTTAAATACAGGTTTGTGGCTCTCGCCGCTCCCGCCACTTCTTTTGTACGCATCCGGGTCGCAAGCAGAGACTGCTGGGCGTCACGCATGGTCGTGTCCGTCACATATAATTTTTTACTTCTGTATACTTTCTGCGTGAATTCTCTGGCTCCCAGCCGCAGAAATTCATCTCTGGTTCCCCGAATCTCTTTTTCCGTATCAATGACCGGCACTCTCCGGTCTTCCAGATCCGGCTTCGGTCCCGGATTAACGTTGACCATCTTGTTGGCCAGGAACTCCAGAATCTTTGTGGTCCGGTCCAGTTTGCTGTGCATCTCAATCAGTTCCGGAGTCTCACTGATAAAAGTCGTATAACATTTTCCCTGACGAAATACTTCATGATTCAGCACATTGATAAGGAACGTCATGTTAGTCTGCACCCCGTGAATCCGGAACTCCTTCAGAGCACGAACCGACTTGCGGATAGCCCCTGCAAAAGTCCGGTCATGAGAAACAAGCTTTACAAGCAGGCTGTCATAATGAGCTGTGACCACCGCGCCGGTATAAGCCACGCCTCCATCCAGGCGGATTCCGTTGCCTGCACTGGAACGGTACAGGTCAATCTTTCCGTGATCCGGAAGAAAATGGTTGGACGGGTCTTCCGTGGTGATGCGCACCTGAATAGCATGTCCAATGCTCTTCACCTCATTCTGAGAATAAATATGAATATCCGGACTGTTAAGCGGATATCCCTCCGCAATAAGAATCTGGCATACTACGATATCAATACCCGTAATCATCTCTGTCACCGTGTGCTCCACCTGAATCCGTGGATTCATCTCAATGAAATACGGATGCTCCTCCTCGTCTACCAGAAACTCCATAGTGCCCGCATTGGTGTAGCCTACCCTTCTCGCCAGCCGCTTAGCGCTGTCAAGAATCTTTTTCCGAATCTCCTCCGATATGGTCCATGCCGGAGCGAACTCGATAACCTTCTGGTTATTTTTCTGTACAGAACAATCTCTGTCATATAAATGTACGATATTGCCGTAATTATCTCCAAGAATCTGCACCTCGATGTGCTTTGGACGAAGAAGATATTTCTCCAGAAATAGTTTGGACTCACCAAAAGCTCTTTTTGACTCATTTTCTGATTTTGCAAAAGCTTCTTCCATATCCTCTCTGCGTTCCACAATGCGCATACCACGGCCGCCGCCGCCGTTGGATGCCTTAAGAATCACAGGATAACCGATGCGGTCTGCCTCTGCCATGGCCGCTTCCGCATCCGGCAGAATATAATCGCTCCCGCTGATTATTGGTACATTACTGTCATATGCCGCCTGCTTCGCTGAAAGTTTGTCTCCCATAATATTCATGGCTTCTACTGTAGGCCCGATAAAAACAATGCCATTCTTGCGGCATGCCTCGGCAAAAGCCGGATATTCGGAAAGGAATCCGTAGCCCGGATGGATGGCGTCTGCCTTTTTCTCCCGGGCTATGCGGATAATAGTCGGAATATCCAGATAAGCATCCACCGGACCCTTATCCGGGTCCAGAGGGTACGCTTCATCCGCTTTGGAACGGAAAAGCGCATACCGGTCTTCTTTGGAATACACAGCGATCGAGCTGATTCCCAGCTCTTCAAGGGCACGGAAAATGCGAATCGCGATCTCACCGCGGTTCGCCACCAGTACCTTTTTAAACTTATGTACCATTACATGCATATAGTTGCGTACCTCCTCACTTGCCCTGTTTATTGAATTCTTTTACTCTCCATCCTTCATAATGACAAAAAAGTATCCCCTGTGTTTTTCTAGTATATATAAAAATACACAGAAACACAAGGCACATTCATATTTTTTTCATATACATTTCCAGCAATTCATGATATAATTTTTCACAAACTATGAGATTCGGAAATATCATGCCACATAATTACCTTTTTATGGCTGGAAAGGATGAATACTATGAAGGTATTATTGATAAACGGAAGTCCTCACCCGAAGGGCTGCACGTGGAGAGCGCTTCTTGAAGTTGAGAAGACTTTGCATATGGAAGAAATAGAGACAGAATGGCTTCACATCGGTCTTGACGCCATCCGCGGATGCATGGGCTGCGGCATGTGTCGTAAAAACAAGCTCGGCAAATGTATTTTTGGCGAAGACGCCGTCAATGTCGCCATCGCCAAAATGGAAAGCTGCGATGGACTGATCGTTGGTTCCCCGGTGCACTATGCTTCTGCTGCCGGAGGCATCACATCTTTTCTGGACCGGATGTTCTATTCAAGCGGAGGTTTCCCGTACAAACCGGGCGCCGCTGTGGCCAGCTGCCGCCGGGGAGGCTCCATCGCCGCCCTTGACCAGCTTAATAAATATTTCACTATCAGCAATATGCCTCTGGTTCCATCAGCCTACTGGAACATTGTTTTCGGCAATACACCGCAGGAGGTGGAGCAGGACAAGGAAGGCATGATGGTCATGCGCACCCTCGGACGGAACATGGCCTGGATGCTCAAGTCTTTCGAGGCGGGACGTCAGACCGGTCTCACAACTCCTCTTCCGGAGAAAAAGGTCCGCACCAACTTTATCCGGAAGCTGGAATCAGACCAGAAAGACTTCGCACCATACTTTACTTCTTATAACAAAGTCGATAAAAGATTTCAGGAAGAGGATTAAGTGTACATAACTCCAGGCAGAGGCCTGCCGTCGCTGCATTGCAGCAGGCCTCTGCCCGGAATCTTTGTATCCGGATCTCTTTCATAACACGATCAAATCCCGTCACATTTTTCAACAAATCCCGTCGTCTTTCTTGACAAACTTTTTTCTTTTTCCGTATAATAAATACATCTGGTAAACACATCTGGAGGTGAATCTATGAACAACAGACCAGAATCTCTGTCCAAAGCAGAAAAGATACATAGTTCCGGCAGCGGACACACCCATAACGGCGCATCCGGTCACTCCCACGGACATTCTCACGAAAACGTACAAAACCTTTCCCACGGGCATACCCACACGGAGACCAAAGCGGTCGTCAATCGGCTGTCCCGGGCCATCGGCCATCTGGAGTCGGTAAAACGAATGGTAGAAAACGGACAGGACTGTTCCGATGTTTTGATTCAGCTTGCCGCCGTGCGTTCTGCTCTGACCAATACGGGAAAGATCATCTTAAAGGATCATCTTGATCACTGTATTGTCGATGCTGTTGAACATAATGACATGGAGTCATTGGAGCAGTTCAAAAAAGCTATTGAACAATTTATAAAATAAATACAAGACGGACCGTTCTGATCTTGAACAGTCCGTCTTTTTTATTGATGATAATATTGGAAGAAATTCGCCATTTTTTCCACAGATTCTTTCAAAACTTCAATCCGCGGCAGAAATACAACCCGGAAATGATCCGGCTGCTTCCAGTTGAATCCTCCGCCATGAATCAGAAGAATTTTCTTATCTCTCAAAAGATCCAGAGCAAATTTCTCGTCATCGACAATATTGAACTTTTTCACATCAATTTTCGGGAAAATGTAGAAAGCTGCCTTTGGTTTCACCGCGCTGATTCCCGGAATGTCTGTGAGCGCTTTGTAGATAAAATCTCTCTGCTCCCGGATTCTTCCGCCCGGAACCACGTAGCTTTTCACACTCTGATGGCCTCCCAGCGCCGTCTGTACGATGGACTGGGCCGGTACGTTGGAACACAGCCGCATGTTTGACAGCATCTTAATACCTTCCACATAATCTTTCGCCATATCTTTGTTACCGCTCAGAATCATCCATCCAATACGGAAACCGGCGATCATATGGGATTTGGACAGTCCGCTGTAGGTCACGCAGAACAGATCCGGCGCCATGGAGGCGATAGAAATATGTTCCTCCCCGTCCATGACCAGACGATCGTAGATCTCATCTGAGAAAATGATCAGTTGATATTCTCTGGCAATATCCACGATCTGCTGCAGCACTTCTTTCGGGTACAGCGCACCAGTCGGATTGTTCGGATTGATAATGACGATTGCCTTCGTGCGGTCTGTGATTTTCTTTCTGATGTCCGCCATATCCGGATACCAGTCTGACTGCTCATCGCAGATATAATGCACCGCCGTCCCTCCTGCAAGAGTTGCGCATGCAGTCCACAGCGGATAATCCGGAGACGGGATCAGAATCTCATCGCCATCATCCAGCAGCGCAGACATGCAGATATTAATCAACTCACTGACGCCGTTTCCAGTGTAAATATCATCCATTCCCACATTAGGGATCTGTTTGAGCTGTGCATACTGCATAATGGCCTTTCTCGCAGAAAACAAACCGTTTGCCGGCGAATATCCTTCACATTCTGTGAGCTGGCGGCGCATATCGTAAATGACTTCATCCGGCGTCCGAAACCCAAACGGCGCCGGATTACCGATATTCAGCTTCAGAATCTGCGTCCCGGCTTCTTCCATTCTGGCAGCCTCATCCACCACCGGTCCTCGCACATCATATAATACATTGTTCAATTTTGAAGATTTTCTGAACTCTCTCATTGGTCTGCCTCCTGAACTTCCTGCTTTTTTTATCTCTCCAGCGCCGTCTGTCACCGGGAAAACACTTTTTGCAGCGCTTCCGCCTGCCTGTATCTCTCCTGCCGGATGCACGGCCCGAGTATTGGCGTCCTGCGCACCGGCAGCTTCATTTGCCGGTGCATCGGAAGCCTTGTTTCCGTTTCTCAGCCATTCTTCATCAACGCCGAGCACCTCCGCCAGACAATGAAGAATGTCAGTACGCGGTATATTTTTACCGCTCACGTACTGACTGATATGGCTTTTTCCAAGCTTCACGCCCTGTTCGGCTGCCGCACGGATAATGTCAATCTGTTTTTTTCCCTTCTCATCCATGGCCTGTTTTAACCGGTCTGCGAAAGTTTCCTTTGCCATTTTTGTTCCTCCTGATAAAAGTTCAATTTAATATACCTGTTTTCTTATGTGACGCCTCAAAACGTTTTTCGGTTCAATCTCAATTGAAGGCATTATATCACAGGAACAGCGAGAGTTCAATATATTTTTTCATTTACAAAACAGCGTCAATCAGCTGTCTGGTATATTCTTTCCGGGGATTGCCGATTACGGCATCCGGCTCGCCCTCTTCCACAATTTTTCCATCGTGCATGACAAGAATGCGACTGCAGAATTTATGGACAAGGGCCAGATCATGACAGATAAACAGATAGGATAATCCATTGGTTTTTTTTACGCCGGAAAGCAGCTCCATGATTTTTTTCTGCACTGTCATATCCAGAGCACTGGTCGCCTCGTCAAAAACAATAATTTTCGGCCGAATAGCCAGAGCTCGGGCAATAGCCGCTCTCTGGCACTGACCTCCGCTGACTTGCCGCGGATACTTTGCTGCGAATTCTTCCGGCAATTCACAGCTTTGAAGAAGTTTTTTCACTTCCGTCCGCACTTCCTTACGCGTCATACCATTATTCTTTAAACTTTCTCCAATACTGTACCCCAATGTCTTTCTCGGATCAAAAGAATCAGCCGGAGACTGAAACACCATCTGTATTTTTTTGTATATCATTCTCAGATCTCTGCCTTTTTTATCTGTGATCTCTTCTCCGTCCAGCACAATGCTTCCGGACGATATCGGAATCAGTCCGGCGACCGCTCTTGCCACCGTACTTTTTCCCGATCCTGATTCTCCCACAATTCCCAATATCTCATCAGGATACAAACAAAAATTCACGGAATCCACCGCCGCAAATTTTTTTCTCTCCTTTTTTTCAGAAAACCGCGTTCCCTCTCTTTTTTCAAACTGCACTGTGAGATTTTTTACTTCCAGCAGGGGGTTCATCATTTCCTCCGTTCTACTTTTTACTTTGCCGTCCGGTTCCACTTTTCCGTTCCGCTGTTTTTCCGTATCCTTGGTACGGCTGCCAGTAATTCTTTTGTATAAGCATTCTCAGGGCTGCGGAGCACCTGATCTGCCGAACCGTATTCCACAGCTTTTCCCTCATGAAGCACAAGTATCGTATCCGCCATGGCAGATACGATACCGATATTGTGGGTCACAAGAACAATAGCGGTACGATACATGTTCCGAAGCTGCAGGAATTCTTCCACCACCTTTTTCTGAGCGATCACATCCAGCGCGCTGGTCGGCTCATCCGCCATCAGAACTGAAGGCTGCAGCAGCATCGCCATGGCGATGCCCACACGCTGATTCATTCCTCCTGATAATTCAAAAGGATAACTGGAAAGAATTTCCTTCCCGCGCTTTAATCCAAATTTATCAAAAAGATCCAAAGCCTGCGCTTTTATTTTTTCCCTGGAGATTTTTTTATGTGCAGCCACACTCTCAACAATCTGATCTTCTATCGTTCGAATAGGACAGAGAGCGGCTCTGGTATCCTGAAAAATCATTCCGATTTCGCTTCCTCTGAACTTTCGCATTTCTTTTTCTTTCAGGAGCGAGAGATCCTGTCCATGAAGACAGATCGTTCCTCCGGCGACTGTTCCCCCGTTTCCCAGAATTCCGAGAGCCGCCCGGATTATCGTACTTTTTCCGCTTCCCGATTCTCCCACAATTCCCAGAATCTCTCCTGGCTTCACCAAAAAACTGACATCTGACAAAACCGTTTTTTCTCCGTAACATACGGAAACATCATTGTAAGACAGAACAGGCGCTTCGTCGCTCTCCTTTCCGTAAAGACAAGAAGAACTCCCGATATGCTCCGTCTTTTTTTCTGCGCATGATTTCCGGCCTTTATGAAACATTTTTATCAACTTCTTTTTTATCATTCTATATCCAAATCAACTGTAATCTCATAATAATCACACGGATGAGCCGTAAGTCCTGACACATTTGCCTTAGAGATCATACTCATTCGCAAATGCGAACAGAAGACATAGGCATTATCATCAAGAATCACCTGCTGCATCTGTATGGCAAGTTCCGCTCTTTTATCCGCATCAAAAGTTTTTGCCATCTCCTGCGCCAACTCTTCCAGCCGGTCGCTGTGATAATGCCCGTCATTATTACCGGAGCTGTCAAGGCAGTGATAATTGAAAAAATATTCCGGATCTCCGGTCGGGGCGGTGACCATGGCGCTGACATAGATGTCCCAGGCGTCGCTGTCCGTCCGGATGCGATTGTGATCCGCTGTATTGTTGATTTCAACCTGAAATCCTATTTCTCCCAGAGTGGCCTGTGCTGATTCTGCCAAGAGCGGCTGTTCCTGACGGCTGGGATACGTCAGCCAGCGCAGTACGAGCGGCGTCCCGTCTTTCTCGCGGATGCCATCTCCATCTGTATCAACCCATCCCGCTTCCTCTAATACCTGTTTTGCTCCTTCCGGATCATAACTTTCCGCAGAAACCACATCGCCGCCAAATGAAACATTGTCCGGGTAAACCCCTGCCGCCGGATAACCGTTTCCACCCAGGAGCGTCTCCACAAATCCTTCTTTATCGATTCCCATGGCAATCGCCTTTCTCACGGCAGGATCGCTGGTTACAGGGCTTTCAAAATTCATGGCTCCAAAAAATACACGGCTGGTCTCACAGCTGGTAAAGGTATAATTATCATTTTCAAAAAGCGGATAGCTTGCGTAAGGCATACCGTACGCCGCATCAATCTCACCTGACTGAAGCGCCATGGTCAGAGTATCTCCGTCTGATATTGTCCGCACAGTGATCTTATCAATCTTTGGCTCACCATTCCAGTAGTTTTCATTTTTTACCAGTTCCATTTCCGAATCTGTCGTAAGAGAGACAGCACGGTACGGGCCTGTCCCCTGCACGATTCCCTCTTCCGTCACGCCTGCCTGCACATCATAAATACAACCGTAAGGATCTGCGAGATAATTGATAAGAGCCGGAACCGGGCTACTGGTGCGGATAGTCAGAGTCATATCCTCAGCAGTAATCTCAGCAATAGAAAGATTTTCCGCCGCGCGCGGATGATTTTTTACCAGGTCTTCCAGACACTCTTTTACCGCTTCTGCATCCATGATGCGACCGCTTGTAAAACTGATTCCTTCTCTCAAAACAATCTTCCAGGTATATTCATCCACATTTTCACAGGATTCCGCCAGCCATGGTTCCATTTCCATTTCGTCATTAAAACGGAACAAGGTTTCTCCCACTCCATATCTGATACATGCCCATCCGCTGTTATCATTATGAGGGTTAATGTCCGGTTCCCCGTTTTCCGCATTAAATGTAGTATCTCCGAAAACAAATGTTTTCTGTCCTTCTTCGTCTCCGGAACTTCCCGTCTCATCGGATCTCTGCTGACTGCCGCATCCGGTTATACCGACGATCAGCAGAACAAGGATCAGCAGACCGCTCATTATTTTTTTCTTCATTGTAATCTCCCTCCTACTATCTCCTTTGTCTGTGCCTTTTTCAGCAGAATCATTATGAATTTTTCACTGTCTCCCGTCTGTTCCGGGGATCCATATAATCCCGCAGAGTATCTCCCAGCAGGTTGAACAGCGCCACCGATATGAAGATTCCTATTCCCGGCGTCAATACAACCCAAGGATATGTTTGCAGCATGCTTCTCCCTTCACTCATCATACTTCCCCATTCCGCCGTGGGCGGCTTTGCTCCAAGCCCCAGGAAGGAGAGCGCCGCGATCTCCATCATCATGGTTCCGATATCCAGCATGGCAGTCACAAGAATCTGTCCCATTATATTTGGCAAAATGTGCCTCAGAATCATCTGAACCGGCGTATTTCCCGCCAGACGTGCTGCCTGTATATAATCAGACTGTTTCACTGCCAACGTCTGACTTCTGGACAATCTGGCATATTTAGGCCAGCTCACCGCCGCCAGAGCTATGACTGCATTTTCTACTCCTCCATTCAGAACCGCCGCTATGGCCAAGGCAAATATCAGCCCCGGAAAAGCCAGACAAATATCAGAAATCCGCATAACAACGGCATCCAGCTTACCGCCGGCATAACCGGCTGCTACCCCAATCAGGGAACCGGCTGCTGTAATCACCGCCACGAGAATCAGCGCAGAGAAAATACTGATCTGCGCTCCCACCAGCACCCGGGAAAGCATATCTCTTCCATATCGGTCCGTGCCAAATGGATGCGCCGGTCCCGGCGGTTCCAGCGCAATAGCAAAATTCTGCTGCGCCGGATCATAAGGACAGAGTTTCTCCGAAAATAATGCCAGCAGCAAAAGAAGCGCGACCAGAACAGAAAATATGATTAATCTTTGTTTTATACGATTCTTTCCTGACCGCTTTCTTAATCTATTTTTCACTCTTTCTGTCATCTTCTCTCACCTTCCAGACGAATTCGCGGATCGATCAAACGATAGATCACATCTGTAGCAAGATTGACTATCACATAGATCATTGCCATCCAGACCACATATGCCTGAATTACAGGATAATCCCGCATATTGATGGCGTCCACTGCCAGTTTTCCCACGCCGTCCCACATAAAAATGGATTCCACGATGGCTGTTCCTCCCAGAAGGCTCCCTATGGAAAGTGCCATCAGAGTGAGAATCGTCACCAGACAAGAGCGCAGTACACTTTTCCATAACGTAGCTGAAAACTCAATACCCCTGGCTTTCTCTCCGGCAACATATTCTTTTCCCAATTCTTCGAGAACCGCCGCCCGTATCTGACGCAGATATCGGGCGGACATGGCAATTCCCAGCGTGAGAGTCGGCAGCACAATACTTTTGATATTGATTCCTTCCGAAATGACCGGAAAAACCGGCAGACGAATCGACAAAAAATACATCAGAAGCAGCGCCACAAAGAAATTAGGCAGACTACTGCCAATAAAACTGCTCGTCCGAATCAGGTAATCTGTAAATTTATTTTGTCTGACAGCTGCCAAAATCCCAAGAGGAAGTGAAATGATCACTGTAAGAAGCATTGACGACCCCGTCAGGAATAAAGTGGCGGGCAGTTTGGAAACAAAAGTGGAAAACACATCATTTCCCGAAATATAGCTGACCCCCAAATCTCCTGTGAGAAATCCTCCCAGCCAGCGCACATATTGAATCAAAAAGGGCTGATTGAGACCAAGTTCCTCTCTTCTGGCATCAATGACCTCCTGGGACAATGCGATTCCTGTGGCATCGACCTGCTGCAATATTGCATCGCTGCCGGCAATTCTCATCATGGCGAAAGATAAAAATGTGATTCCTAATACAATAGGAATTAAGAGCAGCAATCTTTTGAATATGTATCTCTTCATTTCTTTTTCCTGTTTATTTTGCTTTCACCGCTTTGATCCGGAATACCGGATATGGCGTGCAGAACTGGTCATCGTGCAGAAACAGCCGCTTTCCGATGGCGGCGTCCGTCTCCACCTGAGCAAAGCCCAGATGTTTTAGCTGAAAGACATCCCAGTCCGGACGTTTCCAAGCGCTGATCGGCAGCATGCCGTATATCTCCATGCAGTCATCCATCTGTCCACGGGAAAGCATGGCGTGAGCCTTCTCTCCTTCCAGTCCACGGCTGAAATGATACCGGGCATGTTCGGCGTCATAATTAATCAGAATACCGCCCGGCTTCAACACCCTCATCCATTCCTCATAGGCCTTCGCCGGATGCGGCAGCGTCCAGGTGAGATTCCGGCTCACAATCACATCAAAAGTATCGTCAGGAAAATCCGGCTTCTCCGCATCCATCTGCAGAAACTCCACAGAAAGATCATATTTTTCTGCCAGTTCCCGTCCCTCAAGAATCATATTTTCTGTCAGATCGATGCCAGTCACCCGATGACCGTTCTCCGCCAGCAGAAACGAAAAAAAGCCGCAGCCACAACCCACATCCAGTATCCGCAGGCTGTCACCCTGCGGCAGATGAGACAGCAGTTCCTGCTCCCAGACCTCATGCTGCCCGCTTTTTAATTCCGCCTCCCGCTGGACGCGAAAACTGTCAGCTCTCCCGTTCCAGTATTCTTTGACTCTGCCCTTTACAAGAGCCGTCTCTTTCCATCTATTTCTTTCCGGACGAATTGCCATCCTGTCATCACCTCTCGTTTTCTTTTATTAATTCATGCCTGACGTTATCTCCCACAAAAAAATACCTTTATGCAGAGACAAATCTATCTATTATCACATTAACCCTTTACTATAATAAAGAACCCCTGCCGTCTCCACAAGCCGGGGTGGGGGATATTTTTCTGGTTTTTCGAATATTTTCCGAATGTTTTTTCAAAACGCAGCAAATTGCTCTTCTCCTTTTCAAAAAATGTAAAAGAAACTTGTCATATCACTTCCCGTGTGCTATACTGAAAATGTAAAGAAAACTTGTCATTTTTCACTTTACGCCAACCATGGCGGAAACATGAAGAAACTTTAGCAAAAAGGCGGTGATTGTTTGGAAAACCGGGTAGAACAGCTCCGAAAGGAGCGAGGACTGAATCAGGAAGAATTTGCGAGGATGTTAAAAGTATCCCGGCAGACCATCAGTTCCATCGAGCGTGGAAAATACAACCCGTCGCTGGATCTGGCGTTTGCCATCGCTGATTTTTTTGAACTGACTATCGAAGAGATTTTTATCAGGGAGAAAGGGGTTGTGAAAGATTGAAAAGAAGTCATCTTATCTACGGAATTGTTTATACGTGTATCGGCGTCGCATTTCTGCTTCTGGCTCTGTTTACGGAGTACCGGCTGGAGAGTCTTTTCTGGGGTCTGGCCGGTGGTATGGGATTTTCCGGAATCCAGATGATCGTCCGGTATGTTTACTGGAGCGCGCCAGGCCGGCGGGAGATCTATGCGCAGCGCATGGAACAGGAGCGGATTGAACTGCACGATGAACTGAAAGAAAAGATCCGG
>ERZ1643247.876-NODE-876-length-32468-cov-16.253139_pt1 | contig 32468 bp, 32 predicted proteins | sample MGYA00579264_ERZ1643247 | MGnify/ENA primary metagenome ERZ1643247 (study PRJEB29033, sample SAMEA4952262) | chicken gut metagenome | biome: Broiler Chicken; feature: Gastrointestinal Tract; material: Caecum | place: Ireland | collected 2018 | study: Broiler... | reverse complement strand
TGCGGATGATCCGCCAGTGCCGCCAAGGAAAGATCGACATGATCCTGGCCAAGTCCGTCTCCCGCTTCGCTCGGAACACAGTGGATACCCTCAACTTTACCAGAGAGCTTCGAAGTCTGGGAATCCCAGTGATTTTCGAGGAGCAGAATATCAACTCCATCCACCCGGAGAGCGAGTTCCTGATCACCCTCCACGGAGCCTTCGCCCAGGCTGAGAGTGAGAGTACCAGCAGCCGGGTCCGCTGGGGAAAGCGGCAGTCCATGAAGGAGGGCCATGTCACCATACAGTACCAAAAGCTGCTGGGCTATGAGCGGGGGCCGGACGGGAAACCTCAAATCGTGCCGGAGCAGGCGGAGATCGTCCGGTTCATCTACCAACGATACCTGGCTGGAGATCCCCTGCGCTCCATCAAGGAACAGCTGGAAGCTCAGGGCTGCCTTACTGCGGCTGGCAAGTCTAAGTGGGTAATTTCCAATATCAAGAGCATTCTGACCAACGAGAAATACTGTGGGGATGCCCTGCTTCAAAAAACTTTTATCAAGGACTGCATCAGCAAGAAAGTGATTCTAAACACCGGACAGCTGGACAAAGTCCTCATCCAAGATCACCACGAGGCCATTGTCAGCCACGAGCTGTTCGATGCAGTTCAGCTGGAGCTGGCCCGGAGGAAAGCTCGTGAGGGCGGGACCAGGAGAAGCACCCCCACCGGTCTGCGGAAATACAGTGGGAAATATGCCCTCAGCAATCTGCTGTTCTGCGGTGAGTGTGGTACTGCCTATCGCCGGTGCATCTGGACCCAGCACGGGGAAAAGCGGCCTGTGTGGCGCTGTGTCAGCCGGTTGAGCTACGGAAAAAAATACTGCCTGCATTCTCCAACATTGGATGAAGAGCCGCTTCAACAGGCAATTCTGGGAGCCATCAATGCATCTATGGACAACCGAACCGTGCTTGAAAGCCGAATCACGGCGGTTATGGAACAGGAATTGCTGCCCGTCGCCGGAGAAACCATGAGCTTGGCCGATGTGGAACGGGCTCTGGAGGATCTGGGGCGACAGTTTGATAGTCTTCTGAAAGAGGCCGCATCTCCTGAGCGCCAAGAGGAATATACCGAGCGCTTCCGTGGGGTATCCACCTCCATGGCCGAATTGAAAAACCGGAGAGAGCGCCTCAAAGCAATCTATCAGGAAAATGAGAAGGCTTCCCAACGGCTTCAAGCGATCTCCGCCGCGTTGGAGGGAGCTTCCGCCGACATCACGGAGTGGGACGAGAGCACGGTCTATCAGCTGCTGGAAAAGGTCACGGTCCTATCTAAGGACAGAATCCGAGTGACCTTCCGGGGTGGCTTGGAGATAGAGCAAAACATAAAGGAGGATTAGATACATGGTATTTATAACAGGCGATTGCCACGGAAACTTCCGGCGATTCGGCCGCAGATACTTCCCGGAGCAGGAAACTATGGACCGGGATGACTACATAATAGTGGCGGGCGATTTCGGAGGGGTATGGGCTGACACACCGGAGGAAAACTACTGGCTGGACTGGCTGGAGCAGCGGCCCTTCACAACCTTGTTCGTGGATGGAAATCATGAAAATTTCCGCCGGCTGGATACATTCCCGGTCCGCACCTGGCACGGAGGCTCCGTCCACCAGATCCGTCCCCACGTCCTTCACTTAATGCGGGGAAAGCTTTATGAGATCGGCGGCAAGACCTTCTTCACTATGGGCGGGGCCAAGAGCCACGATGTGGAGGACGGCATCCTGGATCCGACAGATCCGAACTTCCATGCCCAGCAGAGCGCCCTGAAGCGCAGCGGCAGGAACAGGTTCCGGGTACTAGGCCGATCTTGGTGGCCGGAGGAGCTGCCCTCCAATGAAGAATACCATACCGCATTGAAAACGCTGGAACGAACAAATTGGCAGGTGGACTATGTGATCACCCACTGCGCCTCTACCAGCATCGCCCTGTCTATGGACCGCCACAACGAGGCAGACCATCTCACGGAATTTCTGGAGATGGTAGACCGGCGACTGGAATACGAATACTGGTTCTTTGGACACTTCCATGACAACCGCTCGGTGGACCAGAAACACATCCTGCTCTGGGAGCAGATCGTACAGATCTTGTGAGAAAGGCCAGAGAGGAAAAGACAGCACTAGGGCTGACTTTTCCTCTCTGGTTCTTCACGAGAGAAAATACCTCAGAACAAAATATATTATTTTATACCGCTTGCTGGCATTGGAAAGCGTTCGCACTGGACATTATCCAGAGAAGAGGCTATAATGATTTTGTGAACTTACTCAACCACTGAAAGTATGCCTATTTTTATGGAGGTGAACTTTACGATGGTAGAAAATAAATTGCCGGATGACAGCATCGTCGTCCAGTATGCAAGACAGGCTGTCGCAGCAGATTTGAAAAAGAAAAAGCTCCTCAAGCAGCCGATTGCTAAATTTGATCCCAAAACAGGGAAAGTCTATATGGTTCACAGCGACGGCACCAGTGAGGTAGTCGGCGAGGCCAGAAAGGGACGATACAGTGAACGAAACCCTTAAAAAACCGGAGGTTGTTGTTTTCGCAGGTCCCAATGGCTCAGGGAAAAGTACCATCACAGATTTACTTCGTCCGACTGGAATGTCATATATCAATGCGGATGAAATTCAACGTGTGCTCGGATGTGAAAATATTGAAGCGGCCCAACTAGCGGAGGAACGTCGAGAACTTCATTTAAAAGAGCATGAGAGCTTCTGTTTTGAGACTGTTTTATCTACTCCGCGCAATTTGAACTTGTTAAGACGTGCAAAGCAAGAAGACTTCTTTATTCGCTGTTACTATGTTCTCACTGCAGATGCCCAAATCAATGTAGCGCGGGTTGCTTCCAGAGTATCAGCCGGCGGCCATGATGTGCCCGTTGAAAAAATTATTTCCAGATATGACAGAGCACTTGATTTAGTAAAAGAGCTGGTCCCTATCTGTGATGTGTGTCACATTTATGATAACTCGTTGACCGCTCCCTACCGTATTTTTAAGAAGCGTAAGGATCAATTTTGGTATTGTCCAGAACCTGGGATATGGCTGAAGAAAGACATCATTGCCTTGACCGGGATTAAAAGTGCTGTCCGAGGCGCACTAAATAAATAACGGATTTTCAATCACCAGCTTTGCGGTATAGGCAAGCTGGTGATTTGTTTTAAGTATGCAGAGTGCCGTCTAGAAGGCATAGAGATTAGAAATTGGTAGATGTCACCGAACAAACGTGCTATAATATAACTTGTTAGAAGCAAAAATATGTGTCGTATCAAGAAAGGACCGCGCTATGGCCATGGAAAACGGCGAATGGATCATGCGGGGCATGGACTGGGACGATCCTGCCCGTATCCAGAGCTGGAAGGAGCTTATCCGCTGGGTCGATGAGATCGGCTTCCTGCCCCTGTTCCAAAACAAGATAGACGGCTTCTCCGTGGAGGAAAACACCGCAGACCTCTATTGGTGGACCGGAGACCCGGAGCAGGACCCCTGGGAGTGGCGCGCGCTTATCGCCCGCAGCGGTCAGGTGGCCTACGGCAAGTTTTTCGGCAAACGGGCCGGTTTCATCTCCAAAGCCTGGTTTCCGCACTTCGCCAACTGGCGGCGGGACGGCTATGACTTCGACAGCCGGTGGGAGGACGAGCAGGCCACCATGCGTCAGAAGCGGATCATGGACCGCTTTCTGGAGCAGGAGGAGTGGTTTTCCTCCGATTTGAAGCGGCAGGCCGGATTCGGAAAAGGCGGAGAGAAAAATTTTGAGGGCACGGTCACAGACCTCCAGATGGGAGGCTATCTGCTCATCCGGGACTTCCGCCAGCGGATCAACAAGAAGGGCGTGCCCTATGGCTGGCCCATCTCCGTCTACACCACTCCGGAGGCCCTGTGGGGATACAACCACATCGCCTCCGCCTACTCCGTGGACCCAGTGGAGTCCAAAGCGCTGGTCTATGCACAGGTGCGAAAGAACTTCCCAGAGGCCGCACCGGAGACGCTGGACGCCGTGCTGGGATGGACCCAATAACGGGACAGCGTCCGTGATATACTAAAATCAAGGGGTGAGGTAGCATGAAGGAGCGGACCTACGTCTGCTGTGATTTGAAATCATTTTACGCCAGTGTGGAGTGTGTGGAGCGGGGATTGGATCCCATGACCACCAACCTGGTGGTGGCGGACAAGCGCCGCACGGACAAGACCATCTGCCTGGCTGTCTCCCCCTCCCTGAAAGCCTATGGCATCGCGGGCCGCGCCCGGCTCTTTGAGGTGGTGCAGAAGGTGGCGGAGGTGAACGCCCGGCGGAAGTGGTGTGCCCCCGGCCATCAGCTCACCGGTTCCTCCTGGCACGACCCGGAGGTGCAGAAGAATCCCGCTCTGGCCCTGGACTACATCGTGGCCCCGCCCCGGATGGCCCACTATATCGACTGGAGTACCAAGATATACAGCGTCTACCTGAAATATATCGCCCCAGAGGACATCTACCCCTACTCTATCGACGAGGTGTTCATGGACCTGACCAACTACCTGGATACCTATCAGATGACCGCCCGGGAGCTGACCCGGACCATCATCCTGGATATTTTGAAGACAACCGGCATCACCGCCGCGGCGGGTATGGGCACCAATCTGTACCTGGCCAAGGTGGCCATGGACATCGTGGCCAAGCATGTCCACACGGACAAGGATGGGGTGCGCATCGCCAAGCTGAATGAAATGACCTACCGGCGGCTGCTGTGGGACCACCGGCCCCTCACCGACTTCTGGCGGGTGGGGAAGGGCTACGCAACCAAGCTGGAGGCCCATGGGATGTACACTATGGGGGACGTGGCCCGGTGCTCCATCGGAAAACCGGGAGAATACCACAATGAGGAACTGCTCTATAAGCTGTTCGGCGTCAACGCGGAGATACTGATCGACCACGCCTGGGGCTGGGAACCGTGCACCATCGCGGACGCGAAAGCGTACAAGCCGGAAAATAAGAGCATCGTCTCCGGCCAGGTGCTCCAGTGTCCTTACGATTTCCAGAAAGCCCGCCTGGTGGTGCGGGAGATGGCGGACGCCCTGGCTCTGGACCTGGTGGACAAGGGGCTGGTAACCAACTAGTTGGTCCTCACTGTGGGCTATGACCGGGAAAACCTGGACGACCCCAGCCGTGCCGCCCGGTACAAGGTCCCCGTCACCACAGACCGTTATGGGCGGAAGATCCCCAAGCACGCGGTGGGGACGGAGAATTTTCCCTACACCTCCTCCGCCAATGATCTGCTGAAAGCTGTGACAGCCCTCTATGACCGCATTGTGGACAAGAACCTGCTGATCCGCCGCCTGAGCATCAGCGCCAACAAGCTGTTGGACGAGGCCAGTGCCTCTAAGGAGGAGCCGGCGGAGCAGCTGGACCTATTTACTGACTACGCCGCCAAGGAGCAGCAGGAGCAGGCAGATAAAGCCGCCCACGCCAGAGAGCGGAAGCTCCAGGAGGCCATGCTGGGGATCAAAAAGCGGTATGGTAAGAACGCCATCCTCAAGGGGATGAATCTGGAGGAGGGCGCCACAGCCCGGGAGCGCAATCAGACGATTGGAGGGCATCAGGCATGAGCGGGAAGTATGACGATATGCTCCATCTGCCCCATCCCACCTCGGCCCGGCACCCGTGAATGCCCATTGCAGAGCGGGCCGCCATCTTCAGCCCCTTCGCCGCCCTCAGCGGCCACGCAGGGGCTATCGCGGAGACCGCCCGGCTGACGGACCAGAAGATGGAGCTGGACGAGGACACCAAGGCGGAGCTGGACCGGCGACAGGCGGTTCTGCTGGAGCACATCTCAGAGCAGCCGGAGATCACGGTCACCTGGTTCCAGCCGGATGAGCGGAAAGACGGCGGGGCCTACCTCACGGCTACCGGGCGGCTGAAAAAGCTGGACGAGATCCAGAGAGTGCTGGTCCTGACGGACGGGACAAAAATCTCACTGGACGATGTGGCAGAAATCGAAAGCAGTTGGTTCCAAAAGCAAGGATAAACGTAAAACTGGAGTGAGCCGAAACGGGAACGCATCACATAAGGTGCGTTCCCGTTTCAGTTTACTGGAGATAGCAGGCGCACGGCGTCGGAAAGGAGAAACCCATGAACATCCGCAAGCCCACAGACTATAGCTCTATGTATGTAGCACTGGATCAGCTCACGGAGATGGCCCTGCCACAGGTAGAGCTATACTTCGAGATGGGACGAGTTATCTGTGCCAGATCGGAAAAGGGGGCAGCAGTGGCCGCTTCAGAGTATCTGCAGGCCACATACCCGGACGCCACGGGTTTCTCCCCCCGCAACCTACGCCGGATGAGGGAGTTCTTCCGCACTTACGAATATAATCCCAAACTGGTAAAGCAGGCCATGCGAATTAGCTGGACACAGAATGTAGTCATTCTGGAGACAGAGCTGACAATGGAAGAACGCGCCTGGTATCTGCGGGCGGCAGAGCAGTTCAGCTGGTCCAAGAAGGAACTGGCTGATCAGATCCGTGCTTCCGCACATCTGGAATCCGCCCTCGACGATGCCGAGGGAATGTGCTATACTGAGCGGGAAGAAACGGTTCAGGAGTGCGAGAAACAGGATGACAAGGATACTTTTTGTGTGTCATGGAAATATTTGCAGAAGCCCAATGGCCGAGTTTGTGATGAAAGAATTGGTGAAAAAGGCGGGATTGGAGCAGGAATTTCACATCGAATGGGCGGCTACCAGCCGGGAGGAAATCGGCAACCCGGTGTATCCGCCGGCGCGGCGGAAGTTGGCCGAGCATGGGATCGACAGTACTGGCAAAACAGCCCGCCAGCTTCAAAACAGCGACTACGACCAGTACGACCTGCTGATCGGGATGGACCAGGAAAATCTGCACGATATGTACCGCATCTGCGGCGGCGATTTCGATGGGAAGATGCACCTCCTGATGGAGTACACAGGGAAGCCCAACCAGGAGGTAGCCGATCCCTGGTACACCGACGATTTCGAGGCCACCTGGCGGGATGTGCTGGCAGGGTGCCAAGGGCTGCTTAGGCATCTGATGGTGGAAGGAGAAAAATGAGCGTGTTGATGAATTCAGGTGAGTACCTCGCTATTGTCGAGCAGGTCAAGCGGGAGATCACGACGGCACAGTATCACGCATCTGTTCAAGTCAATACGGAGCTGATACTTCTCTATCACAGTATCGGTACGGTCATCAACGAACACAAAAGCTGGGGCAATAAATTTATCGAAAACCTGGCTACGGATATTCGGAGAGCATTTCCAGCGAGCAAAGGCTATTCCGTGCGCAATTTGAAGTATATGGCTAAGTTTGCCCAGACCTATCCGGATCGGGAATTTGTGCAGCAGGTTGTTGTACAAATTCCGTGGGGGCACAATCTCGTCTTGCTTGATAAAGTATCAGATCCCGAGGAACGCTACTGGTATCTTACAGCATGCCAGAAAAACGGTTGGTCAAGGGCGGTGTTAGTTCACCAAATCGAAAGTGGGTTATATCAGCGGCAAGTGTTGGCGAATAAGGTCAAATTTTTTGGCTGTCCGCACATTTGGAACGCGGCCCTGAAAGTTGAAGTGGCCAGGTTGGTGCTCATATGACGAGATATCCGTCAGCCAACAATTTTACGGGAATCGAGATCCAAAATGACACAGAGATAGGGCTTTGAGTTGAACAAAATCACTCATGGTAAACCTTCCACGGGAAAGCTTGCGCACGGATTTATAAGAGCGTACGTTCATATTGGCGATCCTCTCCGGCGTTTGGTAATGTACAAGGATGTACAGAGCTGTGGCAGAGAATCTGCCTTTGAAAAAGGGCTTGAACTCAGGGAACAGCTTATCCAGTACGTTAGTAAGATCCACCAGTTGTCGGCTGCGCTGGCGAACCAGACTATCCCGGAACCTTGTGAGTGACTTTAGCTTGTCCAAGTGGTAGAATGATGGCGGATAATGGAAACCTCTTTCTTATTTTTCTATGGGCTTGTGCGGAAAGGTGAAGCTCATGGGATGGTCCGGTCCGCCTGTCCCATCTCCCGTGTAGGTGGTGGTGTAGAGACGGCAGTTGCCCAGTTTGGATATGCTCCCGGACAACTGGGAGAACCGGCTGGCGGTGGAGTTGGACAGGTTGGTCAGTCGCTGATCCATGGCTTTAAGGGCGGCATCCGCCTTTTGATTGTCCTGGTTGGACTCCGTGCGGAGTACCTGGTCGCTGGCCTCCCACTGGTAGAGCTAGTAGTTCGCGGCGTAATTGATTGACATAATCTGCCCCTCGTTTTCCACGGGTAGAACTTCCGCTTACCTCTGGTGGGCAGTGCGGGAAAGGAGGACGTTTCCATATATTTATTGGAAATTAGGCCCCACTCTGCCCAAATGAAAGGCAAGATCTGCAAGCACAGGGCGGCGAGAAGCTGGCGCGTAAATGTGCTGGAAAAACAGAGATTGATTTAGCCGTCCAGCAGTAGTATGATTAAAATTAAGACATGCCTGCCTGATGCCGCGGCATGGCATCGGGACCAGACCAATTGCAAAAAACCGGCCTGCAAAGAACATTACGGCAAGGCTGCGGCTGAGCCGTTGGAAAGAGAGAGATCGGCGTGGCACTTTTAGAATTTGGGGTGGGAGTAATCGAGGGCCTCCTGTCAGACGGACTGAAAGAGGGACTGGAAAAGGTCCGGGACCGCCGTGCGGTGCGGGAATTTCTGAAACAGCTGGAGCAATTTGAAATCGACTTTGAAAAAGCCCACGACGGGAGTATCGTCACTGATGGGAGGTTTTTCTCCTGCCTGAAATCCCACCGAGCCATGGACCGTATCGTCGAGTATGTGCTGGCCCCAAAGGAGGACCTTGCGGCGGAAGATGCCTTCCTCCGGGAGATGGAGGAGGAGATTGCCGGGGCCCTGAAGCGGAACTCCGATTTGGTGCTGAGCGGAGCAGACCGCAATCTGGTAAGAGAGCTCCTGGCGGAGATCCTCCGTCAAACAAAGGAGTTTTCCACCGGGCGGCTCTCTGCGGAAGATCGCGCCCAGCTCTACGCCCTGTATCAGAACCGCGCTGAAATCAGAGAGGTCAGGAAAGCGGTGGAACAGGGGACGGAAGGACTGAACCAGAAGCTGGACGGGCTCAGCCGGCAGCTGACCAAACAGATGTCCGGACAGAAGATTCTCCGGGACAGTCAAGTAGAAGAAGCGTGGCCCGAGGAGTTTGACGGCTTGATTCGGGAGTATAACGCCGGCCTGAGGGCCGCGCGGAACCGGATCGATGTGTACTCCATGAACAAGCTGGACTTTGATGCGGTCTATGTTCCGCCTACGCTTTGCGTCTCGGAATGGGGCCAGTTCAAGGTTCCATTCATCAGTGATCCTTATATCATGTCTGCAATACAAGCAGAGACGATAAAAAAAATAGAGCGAGCAACTATAGAAAAATTAGAGCGGGTGTACTGGAAGAATTATGTTCAAGCTGCACCGAGGCGGGACCCGGACATCGTGCCGGCGGCCAATATTTTTGTCCGCAGCAATATCGCCTACATCGTCGGCGGCGCGGGCTACGGCAAGAGCCTCTTTCTCAGAAATCTGGAGGTCAACCCCAACTGCCTGCGTGGTTTTCAGGAGCAGCCGCTGCTGATTCTAAGCGGAGATATCAAGCGGCTGGTGCGGCAGGACGGGAGCCTGAAGACCATGCAGAGCTTTTTGGAGGAGTGCTTCTCCAACCACTCCCTGGCCGAGCCGAATGAGTTTGCACCCGATTTCCTCTCCCGCTGCTTGAGTGCGGGGCGGTGCCTGATTCTGCTGGATGCGCTGGATGAGGTGGGCAACGACCAGCGGGATGCAATCCACAGCCTGATGATCGACTACTTTGAGCGCTGCGCCCCGCATAACAAGGTCTGTATCACCTCCCGGGACCGGGGATTTATCCCCCGCGAGCAGATTACCTGCTTCCAGATTAAACCGATTACCACGGAAGATGTAGGTTGCTATGTGGACCGTTTCATTGCACTGGACCGGTTCGACCGGGAGGAGAAGGAGCGCTTTGTAGAGCAGGCCTCCGTCCTGGTGGAGCGGGGCTTTGTCAAGGGATTCCTGACGCTGTCCCTCCTGATGGCGATCTATAAGAACGACCAGGAGCTGCCCGCAAACAAGGTGCTCCTCTACAAGAAGTGCTTTGAGTATATGGCCAACAGCCGGGAAAAGCGGAAAAAGCTGCTCCGCAACAGCGAGACCAACGAGCTTTATGACTGGAAGATATTGGGGCAGTTTATGCAGGATGCCACCTTCATGGAGATGGCACAGCTGGGGCGCCCAAACAATGCGGATATCCCACAGGGGCAGATCGAGAAGCTCCTGGAGGAGGAGTACCGGCACAACTTCTACAATCGGGGCGAGTGCCAGGCGGCCATTGAGCAGTTCCTGCAGTTCTGCGCCGACCGAACAGAGATTTTAGTTCCTTCCAACGACAGAAACGGCTTCTACCGGTTTTACCACCGCTCCTTTTTTGAGTATTTCACCGCCAGATATATTACGGTCCATACCCATAGAGTGGAGGATACCTATGCGGCGCTGCGGGAGTTTGGCACAGACTCTGAGGTGTTCGAACTCCTGGCCGTGCTGTATATCCAGGAGAACCCGAGGTATCTGCGGGAGCTGATGAACTATCTCTTCGATATGGTGGAGCAGACACTGGAAAACAGGTGCCAGGGATTTTCTGCGCCCACATTTGAGCTGAATACTTTGGTGCTGCTAATGCAGGTGGTAAATGATGTCGATCTGACCCGGCGGTTTATTGTTCTGTTCTCCACGCCGCAATATCGTCTTACCCAGGCACGGATGGACGTCTCCTACGATCAGATCCACATGGTTTTGGACCGGGATCCCGAGTTCTTCCAGGGGCAGCTGAAGGAAAATACGAGGCGGCTTGTGATGAACATGGAGTACGAGCTGATCGGGTTTCTTTCAGCCCCCGGGTCCCCCTGTAAAGATATTCTGTCTACGATCAAGAAAAAGGAGCGGGGCACCGTGCTGCGGGGCGGAAACGGGGGATTTACTTACAGCAAGCTCCTGGCTGAACTGCCGGAGTGCGACCAGCTGGTGGAGGACTGTCTCAACCGGTTCAAGAGCCCTAAATATTTATATGGGAAAAAGCACCTGCGGAACGAGCGCGCCAAGTCCGTGCTGAGCTATACCACAAAGATCCTGGCGCTCTCGGTCAAACAGCGCGCTCAGTTTTACCATGCATTTGTGGAATTGGCGTGAGAAGGTGAACGAAACCCGTTTTTCGAACAATTTTTTCGAAAAACGGGTTTCTTCTTTTCGGAAGGCCTTGCAGTGACAGGGTTTTCCGATTTTGTGTTTTTGGGCGGATATTTCAAAACTCCAGAAACGAAAAATATTATTTTTACTCCGCGACGTTATTTGAACACGGGTTTTCGATAAAACTGGCATAATACTTCTCCTCAAAAGCCTGTGGTGTCTGGTATTTCAGTGTTTGGTGTGGCCAAACTTCATTATAGAATCGAATATATTGTTCAACGCTTTTGCAAAAACTTTGTTCTGAGGTATATTCTCTGCGGTATGCCTCTTCTTTTTTGAATGTAGCGAAAAAGGTTTTAGCAACTGCATTGTCATGCGGGCGGCCAGTAGCGGAAAAAGACTGTTTGATCCCGTTCTTTTGCAGAAGCTGTGTGAAAGCGGCGGATGTGTACCGCTTCCCTCGATCACTATGAAATATCAGATTTTTGGGCTTGCCTCGTTCCTGATAAGCATTTCGAAATGTGGCGGTAACCAAATGCGTACTGGCGTTACGAGACACTCTGTAACCCACGATCCTTCGGGCATAGAGATCCAAAATAATACAGAGATATACCCAATAGTTGTTGACCCTAAAGTATGTAATATCACTGACTCATATCTGGTTTGGACGCTCCGCAGTGAATTCTCTTGCGAGCAAATTGCGCTTTGCATATTGTTGCCGCTTTTTGTACTGCTTTTTCGCATCTGAACGGATACTTCGAAGGTCCAGTTCCTGCATAATTGCTGAGATTCGTTTAGCGCTGACCCGTACCCCATTTTGCGCTAAAACGGTCCTGATCTTCTCGGAACCAAATCGTTGCTGACTGTCATCAAAAATCTGCTGTACCTTCAACATCAGTTCCGCTTGCGCTTCCTCACGTTTGCTCCAATCTGCACGACGAAATATGTGATTGTAAAAAGTGCCCCGGGCAACCCCCAGGGCCTCGCATAGCTCATGTACGCTGAACTGTTGATTTTCATGGTATATCTTTTCCAGCACTTCAAGTTTCCTGCGAAGCGGCACTTCAGCAAGGTATCCGGAAAGGCGGATGATCTCCAGCTCATGCTCCAGCTTCTCCAGTTTCCGTGAAAGCGCATCAATCTCTTTGGGTGTGTAGGTATGCCACGGCGTCTGAATAGAACAGAATAATTTATGCCAATGGTAAATCGTGCTCTGTGCAATATGAAACTCTTGACTAAGGTCCTTGATGGATTCTCCTTTTTCGTAACGCTGAATGACCTTGTGTTTGAATTCTACAGGATATTCGATAGGCATAGCATCTCCTCCAGTGAATAACACAGTGAACTTAGCACAAATAGTGCAACATTAATCCAAACCGATGTAGGTTTGTCAAACATATTGGACGGCGAACAAGGAAGGAGTGCAGTAGTTTAAGGGCCTCATAGGGAAGTTGTTAGAGCGGCGGTTGTGGGCGGCGAGCTGTCTGGCGAAGTCATCCAAGGAGTAAAAACTGTGGCAGGAATAGAAGCGCTTTTGATCCTCGCGGTGACTACGCTCCACTTTACCGTTGTGGCGGGGCGTGTAGGGGCGGATAAGCTTGTGGCGGATACCAAGTTGGGCGGCAGTGGTCTCAAACAGAGTGGGGAGATCCCGCTTGCTGTTGGAGAAACGATTGGTAAATTCAAAGCCGTTGTCCGTTTGGACGCACTCCACGCGGATTCCTCGGCGGGCATACCACTTGAACAACTTTTTCAGAAAATCCGCAGAGGAATAGGTGGACTGCTCCGGGTAGGCAGCCAGGAAGCGCAGGCGTGTGAACTCGTCAATAGCAGTGTATTGGTATAGGCGCAGCTCAGGGTCTGCAATGCAGCGGCGGGGAACCACCTTCACATCTACCTGGATACGCTGTCCGGGATAGGTCATCTGCTGGTAGGGCTTTGGCTTGTAGGCCGGTTTCTTCTCTTTCTGTGGAAACAGTCCCAGTTTTCTCATGACTCGGAACAGGCTCTCCGGGCGGCGGGTGTAGCCCCGCTGCCGCAGACGGTGCCACAGCTCCACCATGCCCAGGTTGGGATTGCGGCGGCGCATATCCCGGATCAGTTTTAGTTCTGCTTCTGTATGCTGGTTTGGATGGCTGTGGGGCCGCCGGGACTGGCTGGCCAGGGATTCTGCTCTACCATCCCAACGAGCCCTCCAGAAGTAGATATACGACCGGCTTTTGTTATACTTCCGGCTGGCACGGCTGACGCCGTATTTCTCCGCGTACTTCATCAGGGATTGCCGATACGCCATGTCCTGTGTTATACTCTTGCTCATGAAGGATATGGCCCCCTCTCGTCAAGTTGTTGTCTGCAACTCCAACTATAACCGATGAGGCCTTATCCTTCATCCTTTTTTATTCTTCTGTCCAATATCTATTGTAGTCCTACAAAATAGTGCAACATTAATCCAAACCGAACATTTGAAGTCTTTGAAAATGATTGATATAATAAAATAATACAACTGAGCAAATGGAGGAAATCTATTGGATACACTTCAAGCAATATTTAATAATCGTGAAATTGCCATTGGCTTTTGGGCAATGGTTTCCGTTATTGCTCTCCTTTTCGTAAAATCTGCAAGGAAACCACTTAAAGTAATAATTAGAATTCTACGAAGAAAAGAATTTGTTGCTTTTTACTTAGTATTTTCCGGGTTCTTATTCTTGGTCCTCGCTTTTCTGAAGTGGGTTGACTTTTGGAATAGCAATTTACTCAAAGATACAATATTCTGGGTTTTCTTTGTAGAGTTTCCGATTTTCGTAAAAACAATTGAAAAAGCAAAAGACAGCCGTTTCTTCGGAAGCTTGATAAAAGAAAATATAGCGTTATCTGCCTTTATTGAATTCTTTGTGGGATTCTGGACCTTTAGCTTATGGGTAGAGCTCATTCTCATACCGATAACGGTATTCTTCTCTTTGGTATATGCTTTGTCTGAACGGGAGAAGAAGTATCAGCCTGTTAAAAAATTTTTTGATCGATTAATTGTTCTGTGGGGGCTTATAATTTTAATAACCGCTATACAGCATTTTTTTCAGGACCCAGAACAGTTTATTAACATAGATACACTAAAATCCTTTTTACTCCCCATCGTGTTACTTTTCTTAAATCTTCCTGTCGTTTATGGCTTGGCATTATATAATACTTACGAGCAAATCTTCATTCGTCTTAAAGGGAGAAACTCTGAGAAAGTAAAAATGAAACTTCAGGTACTGCGTTTTGCTGGAATAAACCTTGCAAAAGCTTCAGCACTACGGAACAGCATACCTGTAACAATCTTACATAGCTTAACAGCGCAAGATTTACAAAATAATCTGAACAGTCTAACTCAACGGTTATCACTACAGATAGGAGATAACTACATGAAACGTTCTCACTATTACATTGTAGCTTTTACAATAGGGCTATTCGCAAGTCTGTTTGGTCTTATTTCAATAAATTCCGATGTTTCCCTTAAGGATCTTATAAGTTTTAATTTTACCTTCAATATTCAAAGGGCAAAAGAAATTTTAACTTACATTTTTTCTACGATGCTTGTGTTTAGTGCTACGATGCTTGTTTTCTCAATTGGCTTTAACAAGAAGCAACGCGAAGATATCTCACAAATCAAAAAGTATGCATTATATGAACTGTTAGTTGCGGCAAAAAGGCAAAAATATCAATTGATGGAGTATCCTCCCATAGATGATCCTGCCATTCTCTATGTTTCTTATATTCTCAATGCTTTTGAAGTTAAGAAAACTTGTGAGAAGGTCTTGTCATCATACTCAAATCTCTTGACAACATGGGAATGTGATGTAGTAAAGCAATTGCAGCTTTGTGCTAATTCAGTTGTCAGCAGTTTGGGAATTTGTGCAGAAAATATTGACCAATACAATGTAGTAAGTTTTAGTGAATTCTATGACCAAAAAGTGAGAACATCTCCACAGAATGAAAAGATCAACAACTTTACTTATATGGTGCAGAAAGATCTTAAAAAATATTCGGAACAAATAGAGCTTTTTTGCAATGAGTTTAAACAGTATTATTAATTGAGGCATGATATTTTATTCTGTGGTGCCGCGGCATCTATAGTTTTGGGTTCCGGCCGCCTCCACCCTCCGGTATTTGAATGCTCGGGATGGCAAAGCCATCCCTGCGCCAAGGTTTTCGCCTGCGGCGAAAACACTTGTACGCCGCAAAAGCGGCGCCGGCCAGAAGGCCGGTTGGGTGCAGTTCTGCTTGCTTGTGTGAAAGTTTAAAATATCCAAATTGTCGGGGTATGCCATAAAAATAACCACACCTAACGGTGTGGTTATTTTTATGGAATCCTGAGATATTTTAAATGCTCGGGGCAAGTGAATTGCCCCTGCGCCAAGGTTTTGCCTGCGGCAAAACGCTTGTACGGCGCAAAAGCGCCGCCCCGCTGTGCGGGGCCCCGGTCTTGTCCGGCATCTATAGTTAACGGACAAGACAAAACAAAAGGACATCCGAAAGGATGTCCTTTTGTTTTGGGCTCCGACCGCCAAAGGCGGTCTCCGCCCTTCGGGATTTCAATGCTCGGGGTCGGCAAAGCCGCCCCTGCGCCAAGGTTTTCACCTGCGGTGAAAACGCTTGTACGGCGCACTCGCGCCGCCGGCCAGAAGGCCGGGTGGGTGCAGTTCTGTCCGCTTGCAGAGAATTTGAAAATATTCAGATTGTAGTGACTTCTCACAAAGTCGCTACAATCTAGATATTTTAGGCCGAGCGCCTAGAGTATCAAGAGGTAGCGACTTTTTTTACTGCTCAAAATCTGTTGTTTCTTCCATAGATATTTTTCAGTGATTTCGGAAGTTGGGGTGATTCGAACCCCCGGTTTCTCTGTGTTTTCGTAAGTTTGTGTGCTCTAAAACCGCCCAGCGCCCTTTTTCCCGGTCAAAAAGGGCAGTGCGAAGAAAAAAAGATATACAAAAAATCAGGCGCCAGTTTGTTGGTTTTACAAAACCATCAGACTGGCGCCTTTTTTGTTTTCCCGGCAAATGAAAAAGGGCGCTCGCCCAGAAGGAGGTACTCAGAGATGATACGAGAACGATACTTTAAGGAGCTGGCCATCGTACTGCAGAAAGAGGGATTTACCCCGTTACCAGAACAGGAGCAGCGCCTCCCTGTTGCATGGAAGGGGCGCCACCTATGTTGGATCACTGAGACTGGCGGGGTGCGTTATGTCCCTCAAGATGTAAATACGATTGAAGCCGAGCATGCCTGTGCGAAAGCCATAGATTTAGCTGCTGCCGTACAGGAATACGCAGCGGCAATGGAATCCGCTCCAGTTTTAGAGGCTAAGGGACTGGAGAGCAGTTTCTGTCTGCTGTCAGAATTTAATAACGTCGTACTTGCCGGACACCAAACGGAACACGGAACCCAGTTTATAACATGGGTTTGGGACAATAACCACACATCCCTTAATTTTGGCTGCTATTACATGCTGGACTACAAGGGGGCGAAAGAGGCGTCAGTTCCGGTGGTCCTTCACCACGACCACGGTCTCACCGACCGAAAGATTGTGGTGGCCCTGCGCCTGGAGTTCTCCTACATTATGTATGACCGCTCCACCGACAGCCATGAGAACAATGTACGCCAGGTGGCCCGGATGCAGCCCTTCTCCCAGGTGCTGATCCCCGGAGAGCTGGTCCAGATGAAGGGCGGGAACACCAACACCGGCCTGTGGCTGCGCCGTTTTTTGTTGGAGCCGCCCTGAATCGGAGTGAAAAGCGCCGCCGGACCGGCCGGAGCCGAAAAAATGGGGTGCGCGCGTCTGTCAACTGCCGGTTGACAGGGTGTAAGGACCGGCCGCTTGCCAAATATTCCGCCATGAGGTAGGATAGAGGCGGAAGAAGGGAGTGAGCGCCATGACGCTAGGACAGAGGATTCAAGAGTACCGTCTCCGGCTGGAGTTGTCCCAGGAGGCCCTGGGGGAAAGGCTGGGGGTGTCCCGCCAGGCGGTGAGCAAATGGGAGGCGGACGCCGCTGTGCCGGATACGGACAAGTTGATTGCCTTGTCGAAACTGTTTGGGCTCACCCTCAATGAGCTGCTCCAGGTAGAGGGGCCGGAGGGGACTTCTACATCCGGACAGGAGATGGGGTGCGGACCCAATGAGAGTCGGGGGAGCGCTGGGGCAGGACGAAGCCCGCGTAAAAACGGAGCCAGGTGGCAGTTAGGTGCTCTGACTGCCATGTGCCTGGTGCTGGCTGTTGGGCTGGTCTGGACAGAAGTGCGTCTGACTGCCCTGGAGGAACGGGTGGTTCAGCAGATGGTGATGCAGGATACCCTGGACCCGGCGGACCTGGTGGGGGGCTGGGAACTGAGTCTCCCGGACAGCGATGTGCAGATGTACAGTCCGGAGATAGGGTACACCCAGAATGTAGGGGTCACAGTAGCCCTGTCCCGCAGAGAGCAAGACAGGGACTGGGAGATCTTTTTTCAGGTATATGGGTCTGATACGGCCGCCAGACGGGTGGAGACACAGGCCGATGCTGGGGCGGGCGGTGTTTACTCCGCCCAGGTGCCTGTAGTGCTCGGAGCAGATGAGACCATTGCGGTGGGTTTTTGCATAGACGGGGTGGAGTATCTCCAACCGTTGGTGCGAATTACAGGATTGTCAGACCACTCCATGACTTATGAGGATCTGCTGGAACAAAAATAAAGCACTATTGTGCGGAAAAGCAGAAGAGGAGCGGCGAGGAGAAAACTCCATTCGCCGCCCCTTTCTTTTTTGTCCCCTGGGTGGTACCATAAAGGCGGAATGTGTGGTACAATACCCAACAACAGAAGCCGAGGACGGAGGAGTGGTTCCGGGTGAAAACGGTTTACTGGGATATGAGTGAGCTTTCGCCTAACAGCGGCATCTTTGGCATTAGCAGCAGTGAAGTCAATGTGGTCCCCGCCGGGACTACCTTCCGTGTGATGTCCCCCCGCACGCGGGAGCAGACGCCCCAGTATGGGGAGGTAGAGGAGCGGTACGGCATCTTCTTTTTCTTCTCGGACCGGGATGAGCTGGAAGCTCCCTTTTTTGCCGTCCCCCGGCTGGAGCTCTTTGCCCGGGACCGGGAGGGCGGATGGTTTGGAACGTCAACCTGCGGCGAGGAAGAAGTTTACTATATCACACCAGAGGGGGAGCCCTTTCGGGTGTCTAACAGCATGAAGGAGTTTGCCCGCCGCCTGCTGGCGGGGGAGGACTGGAGGGAACTGTGGGAGCCGGCCCAGGGACTGGCCCTCTACCCCTCCAAGGAGGCGGCCGCCCGGGCGGTGGAGCTGGTACCCCTGTCGGAGCTGCTGCCCAAAGACTGGAAAGGAGCGGAGGAGCGATGATGGTTGCCACGGCGGCCCAGATGAAGGAGCTGGACCGGCAGGCCATTGAGGAATACGGCATCCCGTCCCTGGACCTGATGGAGCGGGCCGCCCTGGGGGTGGCCGGCGCGGTCTGGAGTCTGGTGGGCCGGGAGGACGAGGACAATGGAGTCATTGGCGGAGCCGACGGGCCCATCGCCGTCCTGGTGGGCGGCCCGGACCGGGAGGAGGCCCGGCGGGAGCAGGAGCGGCTCCAGAACCTGGCCAACGCCCTGGCGGAGGAGAAGGCCAGGAGCAAGGCCCCCTGGGTGGGAGTGCTGTGCGGCCCGGGCAACAACGGCGGGGACGGGGTGGCCGCCGCCCGCATCCTCATGGGCATGGGGTGCCGGGTCAGGGCCTTCCTGGTGGGGGACCGGTCCAAGATGACCCCGGACGAGCGGGTCATGGAGGAGAAACTGAAGGAGGCCGGCGGGGCGCTGGAGGGATATCTGCCCCTGGATCGGGAGCAGTCCTTCTGGCTGGCCCAGTGCGACTGCCTGGTGGACGCTCTGTTCGGAGTGGGCCTGTCAAGGCCCGTGGAAGGGGACTTCCTCTATGCGGTGCGGGAGATGCAGGACCGGCCCCATTTCCGGCGGGTGGTGTCCTGCGACATCCCCTCCGGCGTCCACGCGGACACCGGGGAGGTGCTGGGGGAGGCCGTCCACGCGGGAGTCACCGTCACCTTCACCTGCGCCAAGCCCGGCCACTACCTGGGGGACGGGGCGGAATATACGGGAGAACTGCGCATCCGGGACATTGGCATCCCAGATGAACTGCTGTTCGGTCCGGAGGCCCGGGAGCGCTTCCCGGTGGAGGCGGTGGAGGGGACCTTCACCATCCCCCGCCGGAAGCCCAACAGCCACAAGGGGGACTACGGCAGGCTGTTTCTCCTGGCCGGGAGCGAGGGTTATACCGGCGCACCGATGCTGGCTGCCTCCGCCGCCGTGCGCAGCGGGGCGGGGCTGGTCTTTTTGGGTGTGCCCAGGGAGATCTACCCCATCGTGGCGGTGAAGTGTTCCTCCGCCATGCCCTTCCCCCTCCCGGAGCGGTACGAGGAGATCCTGGAGAAGGCCCGCTCCTGTGACGCGGCCCTCATCGGCCCCGGCCTGGGGAGAGCGCCCAAGACGGAGAAGCTGGTCCGCGCGCTGCTGGAGGATTTGGAAATTCCCGTGGTGCTGGACGCCGACGGCATAAATGCCCTGGCGGGGCATATGGATATACTGGACGGGCGGAAGGCCCTCACCGTGCTCACCCCCCACGACGGGGAGTTTGCCCGGCTCACCGGGACCGCCCTGCCCGTCCAAGACCGCCTGGCGGCGGCCCAGTCCTTTGCCAGGGCCCACAACTGCATTCTGGTGCTCAAGGGCCACCGGACCATCACCGCCGCCCCGGACGGCCGGGCCTGGATCAACACCAGCGGCAACCCGGGTATGGCCAAGGGGGGCAGCGGGGACGTCTTGGCGGGCCTCATCACCTCCTTCTTGAGTCAGAAGCAGTTGGAGTTTGGATCTCCGGCGGCCCTAACCGCCGCGGCGGTGTACCTCCACGGTTCCGCCGGGGACAAGGCGGCCCGAAAATTTGGGGAATACGGCATGACCCCGGAGGATCTGATCGCCTATATCCCAGAGGCGTTGAAGGAACGGGAGCGATAGGCGGGCGGCCAGTGTGCCGCCCCTACGGAGGAGACCAGACCGGGAGCGTTGGCTCGTCAAACCCAGGCGCAGTCCGAAAACCACAGTAAAATCAAATTTTGCTCACTCAGGGCCCCAGTGGGCCCGAAAGGAAACGCAGGCAAGCACTCCTGATTCTGCGCGCCGGAATCATTGCAGTACAAACCAGGAGGGCGTCTCCCGCAATGGGGTCCGGGGAAAGGCGAATATGAGCGCGCCAGCGCTCATCTGAGCCGTCCCCGGGGGCGTTTTGCCTACTTTGCCGCCATGGGCAAAGTAGGTCGCCGCCCGCAGGCGGCGAAATCCCCCTGCAATTATGTTCAGAAAGGAAGAACCCCGTGCGAAAATCCAAAAAATTTTTCGCACCAATGATACTCTCCCTCCTGCTGCTCCCCTCCTGCGGCGGGATGGAGGAACAAAACCAGGCGGAGGAGCTGGCCCTGACCATCCGGGGGGAGTACCTGGCCCTGGAGAGCCTGAGCGCCAGCATGGACGTCACCGCGGACTACGGGGCGCGGGTCTATGACTTTGCCCTCACCGCCGCCGTCAGCGGGGAGGAGACCGTCCTCACCCTGACCGAGCCGGAGTGGGCGGCGGGCCTCACCGCCCGCATCACCGGGGAGGAGGGCAAGCTGGAGTACGACAGCCTGATCCTGGAGACCGGCCCCCTGGACGGGGAGGATCTGTCCCCCATGTCCGCCCTGCCCCAGCTGCTGGAGGCGGCCCGGTCCGGCTATATGGCCGAGTGCTCCCTGGAGGAGGGGGAGCAGAGGACCTTTTTACAGGTGCGGTATGCCGACCCGGACCAGGCGCCGGGGGAGGGGCGGGAGACCACCCTCTGGTTCGACCCGGACACCCACGCTCTGGTGGAGGGGGAGATCAGCGTGGACGGCCTGCGGGTCATCCGGTGCGCCATTTCAGAATTTACCATAGGATCATAGAGAGGAAGCGAGGAGCTTTGGATACCACAAAGATGAGGACCTGGGCGGAGATCGATCTGTCCGCCCTGGAGCACAACTACCGGACCCTCCGGGCCATGCTGGCCCCGGGCTGCCGGTTTTTGGGACTGTGCAAGGCCAATGCCTACGGGCACGGAGCGGCGGTGATCGGCAAGAAGCTGGAGGAGCTGGGGGCCGAGATGCTGGCGGTGGCCTGCGTCAGCGAGGCCGTCGAGCTGCGCCGCAGCGGCGTCACCGCCCCCATCCTGTGCCTGGGGGAGACCCCGGAGGAGTGCTATCCCCTGCTGCTGGAGCACCACATCACCCAGATGGCGGAGGACCTGGAGACCGGGGAGAAGCTGTCCGCCGCCGCCCAGCGGGCGGGGGAGACCCTGACCGTCCATGTGAAGCTGGATACGGGCATGAGCCGCCTGGGCTTCTTCTGGGAGGCGGACCGGGCGGACGAGACGGCCGATGAAATGGCCCGGCTGTGCCGCCTCCCCGGCCTGGAGGCGGAGGGGCTGTTCACCCACTTTTCCGACGCCGACGGCAGCGAGGAGTACACCATGGGGCAGTTTACCAAATTCCTGGACGCCAAGGCCGCTTTGGAGGCCCGGGGGATCACCTTTAAAATTTGCCATTGTGCCTCCAGCGCCGCTGTGCTAAACTATCCCTGTACCCACCTGGACATGGTGCGGCCGGGGATCGCCCTGTACGGCTACTACCCGGCCCAGGAGCTGAAGGGACTGGACGGCCCCGGCCTGGAGCCGGTGATGACGGTGAAGAGCCGCATCTCCGCCGTCCGCGCTCTGCCCAAGGGCACCTATGTGAGCTATGGCCGCACCGCCCGGCTGGAGCGGGACTCCCTGCTGGCGGTGGTGCCCATCGGCTACGGGGACGGTTACCCCAGAAGCCTGTCCAACCGGATGACCATGAAAATCCGCGGGGCGGAGTGCCCCATCGTGGGCCGGGTGTGCATGGACATGTGCATGGTGGACGTGACCGGCGTGCCCGGCGTCCAGGCCGGGGACACCGCCGTGGTGTACGACGGCCCCCTGCTGGAGCGGGCCGCCCAGCTGGCGGGCACCATCCCCTATGAGCTGCTGTGCGCCGTCAGCCCCCGGGTGCCCCGGGTGTACCTGGAGAACCAGTAAGCATGCCCCCATCAGGAGGGCGGGCAAGGGCCGGCACACATTCCGTCGAACGCACATAGAATGCGCTGGAGCGGCAGGCCGTTTGCCTGCGGCAGGGGAGGAGCGCAGGGAGAATTTTCCGCTCCGGCGGCGTATAATCCCCGACGACCCGTGGGAAAATCCTAGTACAGCGTTACATAAGACCCCTGTGGCCTCGTAACGCGTACTATTTTCCAGCGGAGTGTGAAAGTGTGTGGACAACAGCGTAAGACGAGGCGATATTTTTTACGCCGACCTCAGCCCGGTGGTGGGCAGTGAGCAGGGGGGCGTGCGGCCGGTGCTCATCGTGCAGAATGACACGGGAAACCGGCACAGTCCCACCGTCATCGCGGCGGCCATCACCTCCCAGACCGGAAAGGCCCGGCTCCCCACCCATATCTCCCTCTCGGCCCTGAGCTGCGGGCTGCCCAAGGACTCCATCATCCTTCTGGAGCAGATCCGCACCCTGGATAAGCGCCGCCTGCGGGAGCACATGGGCAAGCTGGACGACGCGGTCATGAAAAAAGTAGACAACGCCATCGCGGTCAGCTTTGGCCTCCACCCGGAGACCATGGTGTGACATAGGCCATGTTTGAAACATGTCAATATACCCAAACGGCGGGTCTTTTTCCGCCATACTGCGTTGATTTTCCTTGCAATCCACAAAGGATTGCTGCGTCAAATCGCCTTGTCTGGCGAAAAAATCCCTCGCCGCTGGGTACATTTCCATTTTCAAACAGGGCCTGGGCGGCCGCCTCTTTTGGGGCGGTTTACATAACGATAAAGGGGCGCGGCCCGAAGGAGTACAGAGGATGAAACAAACACACAACTGGAAGATCCGCGTGGGGGCCTTCTGCCTGACCGCCCTGTGCCTGGGCACCGGGGTGGCCCTGGCGGCAGGGGCGGGGAGCGAGAGCGACCCCCTGGTGACCCTGAGCTATCTCAACGAGACGGTGCTCCCCAAGCTGAAGCAGGACGTGGAGGCCAGCGCCGAGACCCGTCAGGCGGAGCTCACCACTCAGTTCAATCAGATCGCCGCCCAGGGCGGAGGGGGGACCAGCGCCTCCTACACGGTGGTCACCCTCAACCCGGGACAGAGGATGAATCTGGACCTGGGGGCCGAGGTGATGCTCCGGGTGGGCAGCGCCGCCGCGGGGGCGGCGGTGAACCCGGCTCTGGTGGACGTGACCACCGGCGGGAACCTGAACAGCGGCGAGGGGCTGGTGCAGAACCATCTGTACATGGCTACCATGACCGACCACTACATTACCGCCGGGGGCAGCACGGTAAAGGTGCTGGTCCGGGGCGGATACAGCCTTTCATAACAAAATCAAATGCAAATACGGCTCGGACCCAAAAGGTCCGAGCCGTATTTTTATGCTTCGTCCCGGGTGGGGAGGCGGTAGCCGATCCCTTTGAGTTCCAGGACGAAGACGGTGGAGTGGAACAGGACGATGACCACCCATCCCAGGCCGGTAGCCAGGGCCACCGCGTTCAGGCCCAGCAGGCCCACCAGGGCGTAGGTCCCGATGACCCGGACGGCGATCTGGAGGGTGGTGCCGATGAAGGTGACGTTCATCCGGCCGATACCCCGGTAGTGGCCCACATAGGAGTGGCCGATGAAGGACAGGAAGTAGAAGGGGCCCATCCAGAGCAGATACGAGGCGCCCAGGGCGATGCTCTCCCCGTCCCCGTCCAGGAAGGGGGTCACCAGGGCGTGTCCTCCGAAGGTCAGCAGGAGGGAGAACACCACGCCGATCCCCACCACCATGGCGGCTCCGTTCCGGAAGCCGTCCAGGGCCCGGCGATGTTTTTTTGCCCCCTGGTTCTGGGCCACAAAGATGGCGATGGCCTCGCAGCCGCTGATGCCGAAGGCCTGACTGAAGTTCTCCACGCGGGTGGTGGCGGTGAAGGCGGAGATGGCGGCGGTGCTGATGCCGTTGACGGCGCTCTGGACGATGAGCTTGCCCAGATAGAGGCTGGACTGCTGGAGGGCGGCCACCGCCCCATAGCTGGCGGTGAGGCGCATCAGCATCGGGTCCATGCGCATGTCGGAGCGCTGGATCATCAGGAAGGGCTGCTTTTTTCGGATATACACCAGGCACAGCAGGGCGGATAGGAGCTGGGCGCTGGAGGTGGCCAGGGCGGTCCCCTGGATGCCCAGTCCCAGCTGGGCCACCAGCACCCAGGCCGCCCCCAGGTTGTACCCCAGGGAGATGAGCAGGAAGAACAGGGCCGCCTGGGTGTTGCCGATGGCTCGCAGGGTGGCGGCCAGGTAGTTATAGGCGAAGGTAAAGACCATCCCCACCAGGATGATCCGCAGGTAGTCGGTGACATAGTCCATCAGCTCGGGGGGAGTCTGGATCAAAACCAGCAGAGGGTTTAAAAACAGAAGGGTCAGACTCACCGCCGCCAGCACGGTTCCGCCGATGAGCACGCCGGAGACAAAGAGCTGCTGGCGCAGGCGGGGGAAGTTCTCCTCCCCGAAAAACCGGGCCACCAGCACGGAGGAGCCCATACAGGCTCCGGTGATCACATAGATAAACAGATTCATCACGCTCTCCGCCACCCCCAGGGCGGCGAAGGCGTCCCCGCCGATGTAGTAGGTGACCACCAGAGAATTGATGATGTTGTACAGCTGCTGGAGCACATTGGCCGCCAGCAGGGGGAGGCACAGCCGGATCAGCTGTCCGGTGATGGGGCCGGAGGTGAGATGAATTTGTTTGGACACAGGCAGGACCTCCTCGGGATTGAGCTCCGGAAGCGGGAAAAAACGACCGGATGCTACTATCATACCCGAAAAAGCAGCATTTGTAAAATGCATGATCCGGCGGTTTCTCATAAACAAAAAGGAATAGGTGGCCCAAGACAGAAATCCGGGGCCCCGACAGGAAACAGCCGAATCTGACGGAGGGCCTGTCCTATAATGAGTCCATCCAGAATTTGGGCGCCCTCCGTCTGGAGAGGCGCCTGGAAGGGAGAGCGCGTATGTCCGTGACCTGTATGGAGGAAAACCGCTGCCTCACCGCGTCCCTGTCCGGGGAGCTGGACCACCACCGGGCCCGGGAGGTGATGGAGGAGCTGGACCGGCAGATCGACGCCGCCCTGCCCCGGAAGCTGACCCTGGATCTGGCCGGGCTGACCTTTACCGACAGCTCCGGCATCGCCGTGGTGCTGCGCACCTTCCGGAGGATGCGGCAGCTCCAGGGGAGCATGGCGGTGGTCAACGCCCCGGAGCAGGCCAGACGGGTGTTTCAGGCCGCCGGCCTGGACAAGCTGGTCCCGTTTGAGCCCGATGTCAAATCAAACCCTGGCGGTTAGGTCCTGTTTGAAGCATGGAAATGTGCCCGACGGCGAGGGATTTTTTCGCCAGACAAGGCGGTTTGGCGCGGCAATCCTTAGGTGGATTGCAAGAAAAATCAACGCAGTATGGCGGGAAAAGACCCCACGTTTGGGTATGTTGACATGTTTCAAGCAAGGCTTAAAGAGCTGTGCCCCAGACAAGGAGGTTTTACATATGAACGCGGAAAATTATGTCACTCTGGAGTTCCCCAGCCGCTCCGCCAACGAGGGGTTTGCCCGGGCGGCGGCGGCCTGCTTTGCCGCCCAGCTGGACCCCACCCTGGAGGAGATCAACGACATCAAGACCGCCGTCAGCGAGGCGGTGACCAACGCCATTGTCCACGCCTATCCCGACCGTATCGGCCGGGTGGTGATGAAGCTGCGCCGGCGGGAGAACCAGGTGCTGGAGATCGTGGTGCGGGACTGGGGGGTGGGCATCGCCGATGTGGAGCAGGCCCGCACCCCCCTGTTTACCACCGGCAGCGAGGAGCGCTCCGGTATGGGCTTCACCATTATGGAGAGCTTCATGGACTCCCTGAAGGTGCGCTCCGCCCCGGGAAAGGGGACCACGGTGACCATGCGGCGGCAGATCGCCCGCCGGGTGTCGGGATGAATGGGATGCCCACCGCCCCGGAGCTGCTGGAGGCCGCCCGGAACGGGGACAACCGGGCCTGTGAGCAGGTGCTGGAGGAGAACAACGGCCTCATTTGGTCCGTGGTGCGCAGGTACTATGGCCGGGGGGTGGAGCCGGACGACCTGTACCAGCTGGGCTGCCTGGGTTTTCTCAAGGCAGTGCGGGGCTTTGACCCCGCCTTCGGCACCCAGTTCTCCACCTACGCGGTGCCCAAGATCGCCGGGGAGATCCGCCGATTCCTTCGGGACGACGGGGCGGTGAAGGTGAGCCGGGGGCTGAAGGAGCGGAGCATCTCCCTCCGGGGGGTCCGGGCCCGGCTGTGCGGAGAGCTGGGGCGGGAGCCCGCCCTGTCCGAACTGGCGGAGGCCACCGGCCTGACCCCCGAGGAGATCGCCGCGGCGGAGACCGCCGCCGAGCCGGTGATCTCCCTCCAGACGGAGACGGGGGAGGGGGGACTGACCCTGGAGGGGATGCTCACCAGCGGCGGCATTGAGGAGGGGCTCATCGAGCGGCTGTCCCTGCGCTCCGCCCTGGAGGAGCTGCCGGAGCGGGAGCGCCAGGTGCTGCTGCTGCGGTACTACAAGGGACTGACCCAGACCCAGTCGGCCAAGGTGCTGGGGGTGTCTCAGGTGCAGGTCTCCCGGCTGGAGCGGCGGGCGGTGGACCGGCTGCGGCAGATGCTGGCCCCGCCGGAATAAAACTTCATGGGCCTTGGCGCACCGGGATCAGAGACAAGAGCAGCGGCGCATCTTAATGTTTTTTGCATAGAAAAAACCGCCTCCCCTTGGCGGAGGGGAGGCGGTAAACCGGGCGTGGAGGACTTGAATACGGTCAGGAGAGAGAGGACCGTGATCAGCACGCCGCGGGAGAGAATGGCGCCCGGGACAAACCTCAAATCTGTCCAGGACCCGTAAGAAATCCTCTTTACAGTTCCTATTATAACAGCGGAAAGATTAAACAGGTATAAATGAAGGAGAGGGAAACGCTAAAGTAACGTTAAGAATTCGGGAGCGGGGACACTGGGGTCAGTGATCCCGCTCCTCCGTCATCTCCTGGCGGTCCGGGGGCGGAAGGGGCTCGTCGTGCTCCACCGGGTCGAAGTAGTCCCGGTCGGTGAGGGTGGGCCTGCGGTGCCGGAAGATGTCGATGATCAGGGGATAGAGGACAATGGCCACCAGCCCCCCGGAAAAGCCGTTGTTGTAGAGGTTCATTCCCGCCACCGGCGTGCCGGTATAGAGTACCACCGAGGAGTGGAGAAAGCCGGCCAGCACCCCAAAGGGCCAGCCGAAGTAGCCCGAGATGGGGGCCAGGGTGGTGCAGAACAGACAGGCCAGCTGGACAGCGGAGTCGCTCAGGGACCAGTGCATCACCACGCCCCCCAGAAAGACCCCGGCCATCACAGGGATGATATTCCGGGCGTGCTTGCCGAAGGCGGAAAAGCCCATGATGGTGAGGATGCCCCCCACCGTGGGGCCGTTCAGGTCGCCGCCTCCGCCCAGGATAAAGGCGATGCCGATGAGGCCGTTGATTCCCATGTTGATCAGCACCGGGCCGGCGCCGAACATGCGCAGATAGTCGCTGGGGGCCCGCCCGCTGGTGAGCAGCAGGCGGCGGTATCCGGCCCAGGAGGCCCAGGCCGGCCTGCCGGAGCACAGCAGTCCCAGGAGAAAAAGCGCGGCGCAGAAGAAGCCCAAGGCAAGACCGAAGAGCAAGTTATACCCCTCAGCCCAGTGATAGCGAGTGGTTGGAGTGGCCCCCATAGAACTGATCAGTGGGATCAGAATAAAAGCCAGCAGGCCGCAGGCAAAACCCATGTTATATAGGTTCATGCCGTTTTGAATCTTATAGGTGTAGGCGGAGAGCGGGGGAAGGATAAAGCCAATCAGCACCCCCGCCAAGCCGCCCAGCAGGGGGGTGCCCCAGCCGTTGTCCAGGGCGATGTAGCTGATGACCGGAGCCAGAGCGGTGGAGAGCAGGCCAGTGGGGACATACTTTCCGAAGGGCTCCCGGCGGAGCTTGGCGTAGAGCCAGGCCCCCAGCAGGATGGGCCAGATGTTGACAAGATTTTTGCCGAACAGGGAGAAGCCGGACATGAGCCCCACCACCACCAGGGAGAAGCCGTTGAACGGCTCTTGGGAGAGGCGCAGCATCACCAGGGTGACGGCGGTCACCAGGGCGGAGTTGATCAGAGCGGCCCCCGGGCCGGCGATGAGCACATAGTCGGTGATCAGCGCGTCCTCGGTGAGAACAATGGTCGCCAGACCGGGGAGAATTTGATCCAGAGGGCCCAGAAAAAGGCCGAACAGGGCCAGGGCGGCGGTGTAGATCCAGAGCAGCGTGTACATCCGGTCATACCGCATGGAGTCCGCATGGTGGCGCATAGAGGAGTCTCCTTTCCGCTGTGTCAGGGGATGGGGAGCGGGGGGACCGCCTGGAAGTAGTCCCGGGTCTGCTGGGCGTTGCGGCGGATCTCGTCGGAGAGGGCCTGGAAGGAGGAGAATTTGCGCTCCTCCCGGATGCGGTGGTAGAACTCCATCCGCAGCTCCTGGCCGTACAGGTCTCCGGAGAAGTCCAGAATAAATCCCTCCACGGTCACCCGGCCGTCGTTATCCTCCACGGTGGGCCGCACCCCCACATTGGTGACGGCGGTATAGCGCTGTCCGGCCACCGAGACCTGGGTGGCGTACACCCCGAAGGCGGGGACGATCACCGGGGAGGGAATCTGGAGGTTCACCGTGGGGAAGCCCAGGGAGGAACTGCCGATCTTCTTCCCGTGGGTGACCCGGTTGGTGAGCACGTGGGGGTGGCCCAAGAACTCCACCGCCCGGTCCATCTCCCCCTGGGCAATGAGGGTTCGGATATAGGTGGAGGAGATGGTGATGTCCTCCAGCTCCACCTTGCCGATGATGTCACAGCCGATCCCCAGCTGGGCGCAGGTCTCCTGGAGCCGCTGAGGATTTCCCTTGCCCATGTAGCCGAAGTGGAAGTCGTGTCCCGCCACCACATGGACCACGCCCAGCTCCTTCACCAGGTACTGGGTGATAAAATCCCGCCAGTCCATGCGCATCATGCCGTCAAAGCTGGAGACGATGACCTCCTGAATGCCGTAGCAGGTGCGCATGAGCCACGCCCGGTCCTCCACCGAGCTGAGCAGGGGGACCACCTGGCCGGTGATGGCGGCGGTGGGGCTGCGGTCGAAGGTGAAGGCGGAGGCCACCGCCCCCAGTTCTCTGGACTTCTCCACGACCCGTTTCAGCAGGGCACCGTGGCCCCGGTGGACCCCGTCGAAGAAGCCCAGAGCAATGACGCGTTTGCTTTTATTCAAAACCAATTACTCTCCTTTACAGGCCCGTACAGGGTCTTATACCTCGAAAAAGCTCTTGATGGTCCGCAGGGTTCCCCGCTCCACCCGGCTCAGGGACAGAAATTCCCCTGTGGCGCCGTATACCCGGTACTCCCCGTCCTCTGTGCCGGGCAGGGGGAAGGACACGCCGTTGCGCACCTTTTTTTCCGCCTCAGGGCGGAGGCGCAGCTCCGGCCGCCCGGAAAAGTAGGCGTCCACCGGCGTCAGCAGGGAAGCGGGGTCCGGGTGCTCCAGAACCTCCGGCAGGGGGTGGGACTGCGCCAGAGTAAACCCGGCGGCCATGGTCCGGCGCAGGGAGAACATGGTCCCGCCGCAGCCCAGAGCCTGGCCGATGTCGTGGCACAGGGTGCGCACATAGGTGCCCTTGGAGCACCGCGCCCGCAGAAGAAAGTCGGTGCCGCTCACCTGCTCCTCCACCGTCAGGGAGTGGATGGTGATGTTCCGGGGGGGCCGCTCCACCTCCCTGCCCTTCCGGGCCAGCTCATAGAGCTTTTTGCCCTGGATCTTGATGGCGGAGTACATGGGGGGGATCTGCTGAATGTCCCCCCGGAAGGGCTCCAGAGCGGCCTCCAGCGCCTCCGGGGTGACGTCCACTGGGTGGGTCTCCAGCACCGTGCCGGTGGTGTCCTGGGTGTCGGTGACCTGGCCCAGGCGCAGGCCGGCCAGGTACTCCTTCTCCCCCTCGCTGGCGAACTCCACCGCCCGGGTGGCCCGGCCCACAAACACCGGGAGCACCCCGGTGGCCATGGGGTCCAGAGTGCCCGCATGGCCGATGCGCCGCTCGCCCAGCACCCGCCGCAGCTTTGCGCACACATCCATACTGGTCCAGTCCTGGGGCTTGTCGATGATTAAAATTCCGTTAGGCACTGAGACACCCCCATTTCTCGCGGCAAAGCCCAGCGCAGCGGGTTTGCCGCGAAGAGGAGGGGCCGGCCGCCGGGATAAGCGGAATCGCGCCAGCGGTTCCGCGTTCCATAAGGTCGAGCCCCGACGAGGTCCAGTCCTGGGGCTTGTCGATGATTAAAATTCCGTTTGCCATAAAACCTCCCGGTTATTGGCCCTTCCGGCCCTGTACCGTCCGGATGGCCTCCATCAGGACCTGCTTGGTGTGGGGGATGTCCCCCTCCACCGTGGCCCCGGCGGCGGCGGCGTGGCCGCCGCCCCCCAGAAGGGCGCAGACCGAGCTGGCGTTTAGATCGTCCGGGTCGGTGCGCAGGGAGATCTTGCAGGAGCCGTCCTTCCGCTCCCGGATGGTGACTCCGGTCTTGACCCCCTCCACCTGGCCCACAAAGGCGGCGATGTCCTCCGCGTCCCGCTCGTCCGCCTGGAGGGTGTCCATCATATGGAGACTGATGGCGGCGATGGCGATTTCACCGCCGTCGTGGAACTCCAGGGACTCGGTGAGCATGCTCTCCAGCCGCAGCCGCTTGAAGCTCTTGGTGCGGAAGTGGCGCTTGTTCAGCTCCGCCGTGGGGATGCCGGTGTCCATGAGGGCGGCGGCCACCCGGTGGGTGCCGGCGGAGGTGTTCCCGTACACGAAGCAGCCGCAGTCGGTGGACACAGCCACATAGAGGGGGAGGGCGATGCCCCGGGTGATAGGAGTGATTCCCCGGAGAATGTCGTACATCAGCTCGCCGCAGGCGGCCCGCTCCGCATCCAGGCAGGTGTTTTGGGCGAAAAACTCCTGGGAGGGGTGGTGGTCAATGGCCAGGTCCACACGCTCCAGATACTGCTGGGCGTTGTCCGGGAAGAGCCCCCGGGCGGCCATATCCACCGACACCACGGTCTCCGGACGAAAATCCTCCGGGGCCAGCAGGCCCTCCAGATAGGGGGAGAACAGGGAGGTGGTCTCCGGGTTGGGGAGCACATGGGCGGTCTTGCCCAGGTCCCGCAGACCCCGGCACAGGGCGGCGGCGCAGCCCACTGTGTCTCCGTCCGGGCGCACGTGGGTGAGGATCAGATAGCCGTCGTGGTCTTTGAGAAATTCTCCGGTCTGCTCAATGGTGAAGTTCATTCCTCGTCCTCCTCCTGGTCCTCACCGTAGTGGTTGTCCGGGTTGACCGGCTTGACCACCTCCGGGTCCCGGAGCATGGACAGGATGCGGGCCCCGTGGTCGATGGAGTCGTCGGGGACAAAGGACAGCTCCGGGGTGTTGCGCAGGTTGAGGGTGCGGCCCAGCTCCCGGCGCAGATAGCCTCCGGCGGACTTCAGGCCCTTGAGCACCTGAGTCTCCTGGCTCTTGTCCAGGACGCTCACGTAGATCTTGGCATATTTCAGGTCCGGCGTGGTGTTCACCGACGTCACCGAGATCATGCCGGTGACCCGGGGGTCCTTCACCGTGGGAATGAGGGAGGACAGCTCACGCTGGATCTCCTCGTTGATGCGGCCGATGCGATTGCTTGCCATAGTGGGTTCTCCTTTCCTTTGTGGTCAGAGAGTCGGTTTTGTTATATGGTGATGGTCGTACGAATATTGATAGCCTCCCCCCCTGAGGGGAAGGTGCCCCCGAAGGGGGCGGATGAGGGGATAGGTTAAGGCGCAGATCCGCGGTAGGGCGGGGACTTGCCCCCGCCGCCTCTTTTCGTTCCCTTTCAGGGAATGAGGGGAGAATTTCGCCGCTCCGGCGGCGAGTGACTTTCTCAGCGTGCCGATTTACAATGCAAGTGCAACAGTGAAGAAAAAGAGTGACTCAAAG
>ERZ1643247.875-NODE-875-length-32477-cov-7.957560_pt1 | contig 32477 bp, 36 predicted proteins | sample MGYA00579264_ERZ1643247 | MGnify/ENA primary metagenome ERZ1643247 (study PRJEB29033, sample SAMEA4952262) | chicken gut metagenome | biome: Broiler Chicken; feature: Gastrointestinal Tract; material: Caecum | place: Ireland | collected 2018 | study: Broiler... | reverse complement strand
TTCTTTTGAGCCTGTTTTTTTCGGCTCGTTTTTTCATAGATCACTTGACACTACCAATTAAAACTGGATCCCCCTGATCCTTTTCAGCATTTCCCCGGATGCAAGCCCGATCACAAGTCCTGTAACCAGACCGGAAACCAGAAGCACCGGAACATACGAAAACACGCCATAGGTCTCCACCACAAGGGCCGCTGCCAGAAGCTGCCCGATATTGTGGAACACACCACCGGCAATGCTCACTCCCAGAACACTGACTGATTTCACATGCTTCAATCCCCACATCACAGTCAGACTCAACAGTCCTCCTGCCAGACTGTAAAGAATACTCATCAGATTACCGAACAGAAATCCTGACAGAACCACCCGCACAACGGAAAGGAGATATGCCTCTTTGACAGGCATCCTGTAAAGTGCTATCACAATCACAATATTGGCAAGTCCAAGCTTGACCCCCGGAATCCCGATCTGAAACGGTATCAACGTCTCAATATAACTGAAAATCAATGCCAGCGCCACAAACACTCCAAATGACGCCAGGCCCGCTCCTCTTCTTTCCACACTGCACCTCTTTTACTGCACGACAGCATCCGCTCCGGATGATTCTCCATCTTCAATCGATACAACAACCTCGTGAGGCAGACAAATAATACTTTCTCCATTTCTCGAAATTGCGCTGTGACGGACACAGACCTGATCCGGACAGTCCGCCTTCTCCATACTGGCGCTTCCATTTTCGATAACAAGTGTATTTGTCCCTCCATTGATCTCGATCGTCTGATCTTCATTCAGACTGTATCTGCCCTCCTCTTCGCCGTCTACATAGACGACCGCTTCGCCGCCTCCGCTTCCGGTAAAGGCTCTGTATATTCCAAATGCCGATCCTGCTACAAGCAAAATCAAAAGAATCAAAATGATATCTCCCTTTTTCATGGGGACCTCCTTCTTCCGGTTTATTTTAGCACATCCGCCCCGGCACTGCAACCGTATGTTCGATAGTGAAACCCGCATTGAAAAACGGAGCTTCCGAAATGGCCGCCCCGTTCTCATCTTCTAATATCCGTAATAATAATAGTCACTCATTGTCTCACCGTAGGATACACTTCCGATGATCACCACCAGGATCAGGAAAATAATCAGTAATACAATGAGTACCGCCTCTACTATCAGTGCCGCACGGCAGAAGTTTCTCCTGTGAATATTTCCCTTTCTGGCAAACGCCCAGTAACAGTACAGAATAATCCCTCCGCAGCATGGAATAAATGCCGCCAGCAAAGTCAACAGCCAGTCACCCATTGTCAGCGGCGTCGTATCCCACTCTTCCTGATACTGATTCCCCTGTGTCTGGTACGGCATACCGTCTCTCGTCTGTTCCCCATAAGAATAGGAAATATCTTCCTTCGGAGCCTGAGTTTGTTCCCGCTGTTCCTGATCAGGCGCAGTATATGGCTGTTTCGGCATTGTCTCTTCCTGCATAGGAACCACCTGCTGCTCCTCCGGCTGCTGAGTCACCGGAGCATCACCTGTACCGGTCTGCTCTGTCATTACTTCTTCTGTATTTTCAAAATTATTCTTATTCTCTTCCATGTGTCTGACTACCCCTTTCGCTTGTTTCATTTTATCATGCTTTTTTCGTCAGCACAACAGAAATCCCCGATTTCACAGAATCTGCATAACTTGACGCCCGTATAAGCAGTCTTAGAACGTAGTGCGGAACTGAAGCGAGACAGCGCGACGAGTGCTCATGCAGGCAGCAGTTCGGTGTGAGCAGCGTAAACTTTACATGATCCGTCCCAGGGCCTGATAAATCCGGTTCAGCAGATTTCCCGGATAGTAGCTCATAGGAGGTTCTCCCGGGAAGTATCGGATCATCCGGTAAATGTAAAATACAAGCATGCCTGCCAGAAGCAGAATCAGCCATTTTTGAAGAGACCGGACCTCTTTTTGAAGCACGTATCTCCGGATTACAAATGCCGCCGCAAGAAACGCAATGCCGTATATAAACGGGTTCAGATACCATGCGTCCGCGAATTCACCCCGAAGGAAACAGAACCCTGCTCTGGAAAGCCCGCATCCCGGGCATGGCAGGCCGGTGACCATGACAAAAGGGCAGGAAGAGTAAAAGAAGTTCCACGCAAGAAAAAAGTAAACCGCCAGCACAAGGATGACATACCGGATACTCCAAAGATCCGCTTTTATCATCCTGATGCTTTCCATTAGCCGTTTCTTTCTGCTCATTGATTCTTTCCTCTTCCTGCCCTCATGGGACCAGCGACTCTTTTCCGTCCCGGCTATCGCCAGACCATAGTCATCAGCTGATAATCTTCTTCGGACATTTTTCCGCGCATTTTCCGCAGTTTGTACACTTTTCCGGATCAATGTGTGCCACATTGTTTGTAACAGTCACCGCGTCAAATTCGCAGACTTTTTCACACATCTTACATCCGATACATCCTACAGAACATACACTCATTACATCTTTTCCCTTGTCAAGGGAACTGCACTGTACAAGATGTTTCTGCTCATACGGTACAAGCTCAATCAGATGCCGCGGACATGCTGCCACACATTTTCCGCAGGCCTTACATGCTTCCTTATCTACAACCGCGATTCCATCCTGAATATGAATCGCGTCAAACGGACATGCTGCCACGCAGCTTCCTTCTCCAAGACATCCGAATGTACATGCTTTCGGTCCTCCGTTCTGCATCATGTTGACCATGACACAGTCCTTTGTTCCGGTGTACTTATAATTTTCTTTTGCCTTTTCGCATGTACCGGCACATTTCACAAAAGCAACCATCTTTGTCATCTCTCCTGCGTCCTGACCCATGATCGCTCCTACTTTCGCGGCAACCGGCGCGCCCCCTACCGGGCAGGCATTGACCGGAGCCTCTCCTTTGACAATCGCCGCCGCAAGCCCGGAACATCCTGCGTAACCGCAGCCACCACAGTTGTTTCCCGGAAGCACCCCGATAATTGCCTCTTCACGCTCATCAACTTCCACCGCGAACTGCTTTTCTGCGACTCCCAGGAAGACACCGATGAACAAACCTACACCGCCGACAATCGCGGCAGCAATGAGTATACCTGTCATAATCCATTTTCCTCCCTTAAATCAAACCTGAAAATCCAAAAAACGCAATGGACATCAGCGCTGCCGTAAGCAGAACAATCGGCGTTCCTTTAAATGATTCCGGCACGTCATTATGTTCTGTCTTCTCACGGATTCCTGCCATGATTACGATTGCGATTGTGAATCCGACCGCTGTCGCAAATCCATTTACCACACTGCTTAAAATGTTGTATTCATACTGTACGTTGTTCAAAGCCACACCAAGTACTGCACAGTTTGTAGTGATCAGCGGCAGGTACACACCCAGCGCCTGATAAAGCGACGGCATGGACTTTTTCAGGAACATTTCCACGAACTGTACCAGCGCGGCGATCACAAGAATAAATACAATCGTCTGCAGATATTCGATATTCAACGGCTGCAGGATAAATTCATATACAACACTTGTACAGAAGGATGCGATCGTAATAACGAAAATAACCGCTCCGCCCATACCGGCCGCTGTTTCAATCTTCTTTGATACTCCAAGGAACGGGCAGATTCCAAGGAACTGGCTCAGCACGACGTTATTAACAAGTGCAGAACCTACTGCAATGATAAATAATTCTTTCATCTGTTCCCCCTCCTATTCCTTGTCCTGACCGGAAGAAAGTGAAGAAGCACATCCGCCGCAGGAAGCGCATCCGCCTTCCGCGCAGCCGCCCTGAGGCTTCACAACTTTCTTGCCTTTCTTTTCCATATTGTTCATGATCTTGTTTCTTGTGGCTACCAGCATGGATAACACGATAAACGCGCCCGGCGCCAGGATAAAGATCGTGATCGGTTCATAGGAGGACGGCATGATCTGGAAACCGAATACCTGGCCTGCTCCCAGAATTTCTCTTACGATACCGATGCAGGTAAGTCCAAATGTAAATCCAAGTCCCATTCCAAGGCCGTCGAACAGAGATGGAATAATCGGGTTTTTGGACGCGTAGCTTTCCGCACGTCCAAGAATGATACAGTTTACAACGATCAGAGGAATGTAAAGCCCAAGCGAATCATAAAGGCTTGGCACAAATCCCTGAAGAAGGAACTGTACAATCGTTACGAAAGATGCAACGACTACGATAAACGCCGGGATACGGACTGAATCCGGGATAATTTTCCGAAGTGCGGAAATCATCATATTGGACAGTACCAGTACCACCGTTGTGGAGAGTCCCATTCCGATTCCGTTGATGGCGGAAGTCGTTACCGCAAGTGTCGGACACATTCCGAGCATCATGACGAAAGTCGGATTCTCTTTGATAATACCATTATATAAACGTTCGACACATCTATTCATCTGCACTGCCTCCTAACACATTCTGATAATATCCAAGAGACGCATTGACCGCTCCTGTCACTGCTCTGGTAGTGATTGTAGCACCGCTGATGGCATCGATCTGTTCTCCCTCGCCTCCGTCTTTTGAGACATAGAAATGATCGGTCTGCTTGCCGGAATACTGCTCGTAGAATTCCGGTTCGGAAGCTTTCATACCAAGTCCTGCAGTCTCATTGATGGAAAGAATCGCGATTCCGTTTACTGTTCCATCATTCTGGATTCCAACGGACACCTGAATATCCCCGCCGTATCCGTTCGGGTCGGTAGCTGTGATCACGTATCCGATCGTTTCGCCGCCCTGTTTTGCCTCGACTGCTTCATTGATCTCTGCACCGTCATCCACGCCTGCCGCCTTGACAGCTTCCGCCGCCTCTTTGGCATCTACCTCCAGGTCATCAAAGGAATCTGCATCCTCGAATACCTGTTTGTATGCTTCCTGCTTTGCCTCTTCCTGTGCGTTGGCAATCGGAGCCTTTGTAATCTCATATACCGCGCCGAGGGCCACTCCGGAAACAAGTGTGATAATTGTCAGGATAATTGTATTTTTAATAATCTTGTTCATTATTTCTCTCCTCCTTTACCGAATGGTTTTGGAAGAGTAACCTTCTCGATCAGCGGAACAAGGATATTGCCGATGATGATCGCATAGGAAACTCCCTCTGCAGATCCTCCGAAAAGACGGAACAGTCCTGTCAGGATACCAAGAAGGATACCGTAAATAATCTGACCTTTCTTCGTGATCGGGCTTGTCACGTAGTCTGTTGCCATGAACCATGCGCCAAGCATGATACCGCCGCCGCAAAGGTGCGCGGTGATGAAGCTCCAGTCAAATCCGTGGCCGCCGAAAATTGTGATGAAGATCACAAATGTCACAAGATAGGATCCCGGAATTCTCAGATCAATGATTCCTTTCAGAAGAAGGATAATCGCACCGATCATGATCGCGATAACGGATGTCTCACCGATTGTTCCCGGGATCTGACCGATGAACATTTTCATTGTGTCTACATTGGCAATGGAGCCGTCCGCACGCATGGTTGCAAGCGGAGTTGCTCCGGTTACACCGTCATATGTAAAGGATGTCATTCTTCCTGTGAAAGAAATCAGGAGGAAACATCTTGCAGCAAGAGCCGGGTTCATAAAGTTCTGTCCCAGGCCTCCGAAGAGCTGCTTGACAATCAGAATCGCAAATACGGCTCCCAGAACGCCCATCCACCATGGAGCGGACGCCGGAAGGTTCAGTGCCAGCAGAAGTCCTGTGACTGCCGCACTCATGTCTTTGATTGTCACTTTTTTATGCATCAGCTTCTCATAAAGATACTCCGTAAGCACAGCCGCTGCCACTGTCACCACGACAAGAATCCACGCATTCTGATCACGGAAATTCCAGATTCCAAAAAGGGTTGTCGGCAGAAGCGCGATGATCACCCACAGCATGATATTTTCTGTAGTGTCTTTGGCCCGTATGTGCGGAGATGCCGAAATATTAAACTGTTCGTTCACTTTGTCCACCTCTCACTTTCTACTTTTTCTTCCTGTTCGCCAGAACGGTCTTTCTCATGGAGCTGATCGCCTGCTTCAGCTGCCGTTTTGCCGGGCAGACATAGCTGCAGGAACCACATTCCATACATTCCACACCGAATTCTTTTTCAAATGCCGTCTCGTCATGACGCTCTGCATAATCTGCAAGTCTGGACGGGATCAGACGGCTCGGACATGCGTCAATACATCTGCCGCAGTTGATACATGCTGACGGCTCATACATTGCCACCTCATCCTTTGTCAGGCATAAAATCGATGAAGAAGTTTTCGTGACAGGAACATCCAGAGTAAACATGGCAAATCCCATCATCGGTCCTCCGGAAATCACTTTCTCAGGAGCCCCTTTCAATCCGCCTGCCGCCTTGATCAGCTCCTGCTGATTGATGCCAAGCGGAACCTTAAAGTTGCCCGGTTCGGCAATTCCATCTCCACTGACTGTCACAACACGGTCAATGCATGGTCTTCCGTTGACTACCGCATCGTAAATGTGAATGATTGTCTCCACATTGTCTACGACACATCCAACATCCGCCGGAAGCATGGAAGAATTGATGGCTCTTTTTGTCACTGCATAGATCAGCTGGCGCTCACCGCCCTGCGGATATTTGGTCATCAGTCTGACCACTTCCATCCTCGGCTCACCGCTTGTCAGCTGTTCCAGCTTCGCGATACAGTCCGGCTTGTTATCCTCCACCGCAAAGATACCCTTTGCATTATCGAAAAGCTTCAGAATCACGCGCATCCCCTCTACAAGCTCTTCCGGATTTTCCAGCATTCTGCGGTAGTCGGCTGTAATGTACGGCTCACACTCCGCACAGTTTGCAATGACGTATTCGATTTTCTCCGGCTCCTTCGGTGAAAGCTTCACCCTTGTAGGGAATCCAGCACCGCCCATTCCGACAATTCCGGCCTCTGAAATCAGATTCAGAATCTCTTCTTTGGTAATCAGATCCAGCGATCTGGTATTCAGCCTTTCAGCTTCCGTATAGGTCCCGTCATTCTCAATAATAATGGACGAAACCTTTCCCCCGGTCGGTGTAAAGTACGGAGCAATCGCCTTCACCTTTCCGGAAACAGATGAATAGACCGGGGCAGAGACAAACCCTCCGGCCTCTGCAATCTTTTGTCCTTTCAGAACCTGATCTCCGACCTTGACAATCGGGGCTGCCGGAGCACCAATGTGCTGCGAAAGCGGAAAGACCAGATCTCCTTCAGGCAGGACTTCGACAATCGCCTTGTCCTTGGCCAGACTTTTTCCATCATTCGGATGTATTCCACCCTTGAAAGTTAAAAGTCCCATCTTTTTTTCCTCCTCGTTCTTTTTTTAACATATGTAAAAACATGAAAAAATAGAGACTAAAGCAAGTAGCCTCTATTTTTACTCTGCAGCATTTATATATGCATCACAACCGGTAGTACTACTCTGCCTCTGCAACTTCCTCTTTTGCTTCCTCAGCAGCCGGCTCTAACGCTTTCATGCTTAAACTGATCTTCTTTTCTTCTTCGTTTAAATCAACGACTTTCGCTGTGATTTCCTGTCCGACTTTCAGAACGTCCGCAGGTTTCTCAACATGCGCTCTTGAAATCTGAGATACATGAAGGAGTGCGTCAACACCCGGTACCAGCTCTACGAAAGCACCAAAATCTGTCATTCTGGCTACTTTTCCTGTTACGACATTTCCCACTGCATAATCCTCAGCTGCGTGAAGCCATGGATTTGTCTCTGGGAATTTCAAAGATAATGCGATCTTTGTATCGTGAACATCTTTTACAAGTACTTTTACTGTCTCTCCTACATGGAACAGTTTCTTCGGATTATCGACACGTCCCCAGGACATCTCGGAAATATGAAGCAGTCCGTCTACTCCGCCGAGATCGATAAATGCACCGAAATCTGTAATATTCTTTACAACACCTTCTACTGTATCACCTGCATGCAGGTTTGCAAAAATCTCTTTCTGTTTTTCTGCTTTCTCAGCAACAAGAAGCTGTCTTCTGTCACCGATGATACGGTTTCTTCTCGGATTGAACTCGCTGATTACAAATTCAATCTCCTGTCCCTGATATTTGCTCAGGTCTTTCTCATATGTATCTGATACAAGACTTGCCGGGATAAATACTCGTGCTTCTTCAACAACGACACTCAGGCCGCCGCCAAGAATCTGTGTAACCGGCGCTTTGAGTACTTCTTTATTTTCGAATGCTTCCCTGAGTCTTTCATTTCCTTTTTCAGCTGCGAGTCTCTTGTAGGTCAGTAATACCTGGCCTTCCCCGTCGTTTACTTTTAAAACTTTCGCTGTCATGGAATCTCCAACAGATACAATGGTTGTCAGGTCTACGTTCGGTTCGTTTGTATATTCGCTTCTGGAAATAATTCCGTCTGCTTTGTATCCGATGTTTAAGATGATCTCATCCGGTTTCACATCGATTACTGTACCTTCTACAACCTCTCCATTGTGTATTGTCTTAAAAGATTCCTCTAACATTTGTTCAAAAGTTAAGTCTGACATTATTTTGAACCTCCTCAATTATATTATTGGGCGTGGATGCCCCTGCTGTAATACCTACTGCTTCCACGGACTTTAACTTTAATTGATTCATATTCAAATCGTCAAGAGTCTGTATGTAGTACGTATTTTCACATGCCTTCTTACATATTTCAAACAATTTCTGGGTATTGGAACTGTGTTTGTCACCGATCACAATCATCGCGTCCACTTCGTTTGCAATATGTTCAGCCTCTGTCTGACGCTCTTTTGTGGCATTGCAGATTGTATTTAAAACACTTATATCATACCTCGTTTTCATAAGAATTTCAACTAAATATTTGAATTTATTGTAATTAAATGTCGTCTGCGAAACAATACAGATTTTATTGTCTGACTCATCTTTTAATTCTGTATTCCCAAGGCAAAATTCCCTTGCTTCCGCCTCACTTTCGATCACGCTCACCCGGTTTCCGGCCCATCCGCGGATCCCTTTCACCTCCGGATGTTCCGGATTTCCGATGATAATAATGTACTTTCCTGCTTCGCTTTCCCGCTTCACAATATCGTGGATTTTTTTCACGAATGGACAGGTCATGTCCGTGTACCCGATATTATTTTTTTCCAGAATATCATAAACGGTTTTTCCGACTCCGTGAGAACGGATAATGACATGTCCTTCCCGGAGCTCCATCAGCTCTTCTTCTGACCGGAGCACTTTGACCCCTTTCTTTTCCAGGTCTTTTACGACCTCTTCATTGTGAATGACCGGACCGAATGTATAAATATCCGGCACATTTTCTTCGCCGGCGTCCAGCCGTTCCTTCCGCCTTTGGGCCTGCTCGTAAACCGTGTCTACAGCACGTTTTACCCCAAAGCAGAACCCCGCTGTTTTTGCGAGTTTAACTTCCATACTCTGTTCTCCTGTTTCTACCTATTATAATAAATCCAACCAAAGCCGCCAGCAGAATTCCTGCCAGTGCTCCGGACGAATCAATCATCACATCCGTCAGCATTCCTGCCCGTCCCGGGACAAAAATCTGATGAAACTCGTCTGTCGCCGCATAAGCTGTACTGATTCCCCACGCAGTCGCAATCATCCGCTTTCTGCTCCATGTGTCCTGACAACGGCATCTCATAAACACAAGAATGCCAAGAATGGCATACTCCGTCGCATGAGCCGTCTTCCTGACCGGATAATTAATTGCCTCTGCAAATGCCTCCTGCTCCTCTTCTGGCCATTCTTCAAAATCTTTTACGAAGATCTGGCCTACCATCCTGCCCACGAAAAGGCTTTCTTTAGAAGACTCGTCGGACGGCTGCGCCGAGAACAAAAAGATCACGACCATCCAGACAGCCACGAGGATTGTCCACATCCGTTTCTTTTCTTTCACACCCTGCTCCCCTTTATGTTTTTCTTCGTGTATTATATCGAAAAGCATATCCGGAAGTCAAGTAATGGGTGCATGGAGACGCTGGTCTGGATTTCAAAAAAATGATGATTTATTATTTATTGATTCCTTTTCAGATTTGGGATTGAATTGTTTCGGTATACTTGTCCAGAATTTTCTGCACTTCCTCTTCGGTCATTTCAAGCTCATCTGCGATCTGTGCGAGGCTCTTCCCCTTTTCCTGCTTTTTCCGAATTAATTCAAGAGTATATTCTTCGCGTCCCTCTGTTCGCCCCTCTGCACGTGCTTCTGCGATTTCTTCCCATTTCTGCATATATTTCACTCCAATCTCTTCATTGGATTTGATCTGCCGCACAGCTTTCTGGATCTTTGTTACCTTTTCGCTATGGAACATTGCTTCCTGCAGTTCATTGGTATTCTCTACATAATTCAGAAATTCAATCAGTTCCGGGCGCACTTCCTCTTTGTTCTTTCCATGTGTATTTAGAAAGATACGTGTTGCTCCATCCTGTATCTCGATTTCTTTGTCTTCTTTACAGAATGATTTTACTGTGTACTGATATCTTCCTTTTCCAAACAAGTCAAAGGGCATAATCATAATGATATACGTATCATTTAATGCATTATAACTCTGCTCTCCCGGAACCAGCAGGGAACTGTCCAGCAATCCCTGATAATACCTGCTTCGCTTTTCTAAGTCATCCCTCCAGTTTTGCTGCATTTCTGTATCATAGATATTTCCTTCTTCATCAACAGAATAGACATCCAGACGGATCGACTTCAGCCATGTGGCTGTCCTGATTTCTTTTTCTGTCTGTTCTTTGGAAAGCAGGCTGATATCCTTCCCTAAAATGATTTCCAGCACCTCTTTGCTGCATTCCTCATCTTCCATCAGCTCAGCAAACAGAAAACGGTCTAACAGCCTCAAATCCTTTAATGGTTTTATTTTGTTTTTCTGCATTTGTTTCTCCTTTTATTGTACATAAATCTCCGGGGTAATTCAATTGATTCGAAGATAAAATTCTCTTTTAACGACCACTTCCCTTTTACACGCACTGCTTTTCCGAGTACAAATCTGTTTTGTAAAATATTAATTTGGAATACTTCCCTGAATCGGGATGAATGAAAAAATGACATCCTGAATGATGTCAGATATTGTTTGTAAGTATACGCCTGAACAGCATTTCTGTCAATAATAAAGAATAGGATTGTAATCTAAAGAATCAGATGATGAATTTCCGGGAGTTTGACAGTTGAATAGAGCAAAAATCCTTTCTGTGCCCATAAAAAGGCACTTTTTTTGTCAATTTTTTCGAATTTAATAGTTAGACAACGCTGGGAAATCGAAGAAAACTTTCGGATCATGAAAACAGAATTCGAAGCACATCCGGTATACGTCCGGAGAGATGACCGTATTAAAGCCCACTTTATGACCTGCTATATCAGCCTTCTTATCTATCGCCTTCTGGATAAAAAGATTGGGGATAACTACACTTCCCACCAGATCATAGAAACATTGCGTTCTATGCAGATGACCCTGCTGAGTGCAGCCAGCGGCTATATTCCCTCCTATCAAAGGACAGAACTGACAGATCGTCTTCACAAAATCTTTGGTTTCCGAACGGATTACGAATTTATCACAAAATCATCTATGCGGACTATCATTAAAGAAACTAAACAAGTAAAACCGGAATCAAAGAAAATATAGCACATATCGTTACAAAAGGGAAAATGGCTACACCCCTCATAAAATTAAGGGTATAGCCATTTTTGCTTTCTTAAACTGTCAAAGACGGGAGTGTATCATAACTTTCTATTAAAAGAAAGACTTCTTAACGATTGCCCCATCCTCAGTTTCATCTTATAATATCAGTATGAAAGGAGTAACACAATGGCAAAAGAAGGTTATTATTCTACCGGAGAGCTGATGAAACTTGCTCACATTACGAAAAAGACAATCCGGTACTATGATGAACACAATATACTAAAACCGTCCTACGTGGATCCCAATACTCGTGCACGTTATTATACGGATGATGATCTGGCCAGGCTTCAGCAGATCCTTCTTTTAAAAGCACTGGGATTCTCTCTGGCAGACATTATGGAGATGACCATTAACGATTCTGACATTCATTTTATGGTTGATTCGTTAAATCTGCAGAAAAAGCTTGTGGAAGACCGGATTGAACAGCTTCAAATCGTATCCCGCACCATTGAGGAAACTACACAGCTTCTCTCCACCCACGAGAATGTCAACTGGAGCAAGATGCTGAATCAGATTCATGATCTCGGGTTGGAAACTACGATGAAAAAACAGTATCAAAATGCTTCCAATATTTCTGCACGAATCCATCTCCACGCTCTTTACTCTCATAATTCCCAGGGATGGTTTTCCTGGATCCGCGAGCAATGTCTATTCATGCCCAATATCCGGATTCTGGAAATCGGCTGTGGAGACGGTACGTTCTGGAAAGAGTGTCTTAACTCCATCCCGGCCTCTGTCTCCATCATACTTTCCGACATATCGGACGGTATGCTACGTGATGCAAGGCGTTCACTAGGAACTGAAGACTCCCGTTTTCATTTTCAAAAATTCAACTGCGAGTCTATTCCATATGAAGATGAGTCTTTTGATCTTGTCATTGCCAATCATGTTCTGTTTTACTGTAACAACATCTCCGCTGCCTGCACCGAAATCGCCCGCGTCCTGAAGCCTGACGGTATGTTTCTGTGCAGTACTTACGGAAAGGAACACATGAAAGAAATTTCCCGGCTTGTCACCTCCTTTGATGATCGTATCGTTCTATCTTCCACTAAACTATACGACCGCTTTGGAAAAGAAAACGGAAAGGAAATTCTCACCCCTTATTTTTCAGACATCTGCTGGAAACAATACGAAGACTACCTGACAGTGCCGGATCCCGAACCATTGATCTCATATATACTATCCTGCCACGGTAATCAGAATCAGTTTATTCTGGAACGATACAAAGAATTTGCCGCTTACGTCAAAAAACAGACCTCCCCTTCTTTTCATATAACAAAGGATGCAGGCTGTTTTCTTTGTAAAAAATAAAAAAGTTTCAAAAAAGGCTTGCGGGTGCCCTAGGGGCACCTGTTATGATAAGGTTAACTGGAAATTAATGAGCATAATAACATATAATCTGCATCTTAATTTAAGGAGGTTCATATGAAAGGAATTATTCTTGCAGGCGGATCTGGAACCCGCCTCTATCCACTGACCACAGTAACATCCAAGCAGCTGCTGCCGATCTACGACAAGCCGATGATTTATTATCCGCTTTCCGTTCTGATGAATGCAGGAATCCGTGATATCCTGATCATCTCCACTCCACAGGATACTCCTCGTTTCCAGGAGCTTTTAAAAGATGGAAGTCAGTTTGGTATCCAGCTTTCCTATGCTGTACAGCCAAGCCCGGATGGACTGGCTCAGGCATTTATTATCGGTGCCGACTTTATCGGAGATGACTGTGTAGCTATGGTACTTGGCGACAATATTTTCGCAGGCCATGGTTTGAAAAAACGTCTCACAGCCGCTGTAAAAAATGCAGAATCCGGCAATGGAGCTACTGTTTTCGGATACTATGTTGATGATCCGGAACGCTTCGGTATCGTGGAATTCGACGCAGCCGGAAAAGCTGTTTCCATCGAAGAAAAGCCTGAGCATCCGAAGAGCAATTACTGTGTTACAGGTCTTTACTTCTATGATAACCATGTTGTGGAATATGCCCGTGATTTGAAACCAAGTGCCAGAGGAGAGCTCGAAATCACTGATCTGAACCGCATCTATCTGGAAAAAGGAGCTTTAAATGTGGAACTTCTCGGACAGGGCTTCACATGGCTTGATACCGGTACACATGAGAGTCTCGTGGATGCCACAAATTTTGTCAAGACGATGGAAACACATCAGCACCGTAAAATCGGCTGTCTGGAAGAGATTGCTTATCTGAATGGCTGGATTACAAAAGAAGATGTACTGAAAGTATATGAAGTATTAAAGAAAAACCAATACGGTCAGTATCTGAAAGACGTACTGGATGGAAAATATTTAGACGCACTGCGTTAAAACAGATTTATCAGGAGGAATTTCTATTATGAACATTATTGTAACCGGAGGAGCCGGATTTATTGGTTCCAATTTTATCTTTCACATGTTAAACAAATACCCGGATTATCGGATCATCTGTCTGGACTGTCTGACTTATGCAGGCAACCTTTCCACACTTGCTCCGGTCATGGACAATCCGAATTTCCGCTTTGTAAAGGAAAGCATCACAGACCGTGAAGCTGTCTATAAACTTTTTGAAGAGGAACACCCTGATATGGTAGTCAATTTCGCTGCTGAAAGCCACGTTGACCGTTCCATTGAAAATCCTCAGGTATTCCTGGAAACAAACATCATCGGTACTTCTGTTCTCATGGACGCATGCCGCAAATACGGTATCAAGAGATATCATCAGGTTTCCACAGATGAGGTATACGGAGATCTTCCGCTTGATCGTCCTGATCTGTTCTTTACAGAAGAAACACCGATCCACACAAGCAGCCCTTACAGCTCCTCCAAAGCTTCTGCAGACCTGCTTGTACTTGCTTACCACCGTACTTACGGACTGCCGGTTTCTATCAGCCGCTGCTCCAATAACTACGGTCCATACCATTTCCCGGAAAAGCTGATTCCGCTTATGATTATCAATGCGCTTCATGATAAACCGCTTCCGGTTTATGGCGAGGGAATTAATGTTCGTGACTGGCTGTATGTGGAAGACCACTGCAAGGCAATCGACCTGATTATCCACAAAGGACGTGTCGGTGAAGTCTACAATGTCGGCGGACACAATGAAATGAGAAATATTGATATTGTAAAAATTATCTGTAAAGCACTTGGAAAACCGGAAAGTCTGATCACTTATGTGACTGATCGTAAGGGACACGATATGCGTTATGCGATCGATCCTACGAAAATCCACGAAGAACTCGGATGGCTTCCGGAGACAAAATTTGAAGACGGTATCCAGAAAACCATCAAATGGTATCTCGAGAACAAAGAATGGTGGGAAACAATTGTTTCCGGTGAATACCAGAACTACTATGAAGAAATGTACGGAAACCGTTAGGCTGCCGTCAGAAAGATCAGGAAGGAGTCAGTCATCATGAAAGTATTTGTAACCGGTGTGGCCGGCCAGCTCGGCCATGATGTCATCAACGAACTGACAGAGCGCACCAACAATCATGCAGGGACTTACACCTGCATCGGTTCCGACCTTGCTCCGGAATACAATGGAGCACAGGACGGTACTGCTGTCACAAAAGCACCGTATGTCTCTTTGGATATCACAGATGAAGAGGCTGTAGAGCGCGTCCTTCTGGAGAACGTTCCGGACGTGGTTGTACACTGCGCAGCCTGGACCGCTGTGGATCTTGCTGAAGATATGGAAGATAAAGTACGCCAGGTCAATACCATCGGAACGGAAAATATTGTTAAAGCGGTAAAGAAGCTCGACGCCTCCAAACCGGAAGATTGTAAGATGGTCTATCTGTCTACCGACTATGTCTTTGACGGACAGGGAACAAAACCGTGGGAGGCGGACTGCAAAGATTACGCCCCGCTTAATATTTACGGACAGACAAAACTTGAAGGAGAACTTGCGGTATCCGGTCAGCTGGAGAAATATTTCATCGTCCGCATTGCATGGGTTTTCGGACAAAATGGAAAGAACTTTATCAAGACAATGTTGAATGTGGGCAAAACACACGACAAGCTCACTGTAGTCAACGATCAGATCGGAACACCAACCTACACTTACGACCTTGCAAAGCTTCTGGCAGACATGATTGAAACAAACAAGTACGGCTACTATCACGCAACCAATGAGGGCGGATACATCAGCTGGTATGACTTTGCTGTAGAAATCTTCCGCCAGGCAGCCGAACTTGGCCATCCGGAATACGATGCGGAGCATCTCACCGTCCTTCCTGTTACCACGGAAGAATACGGTATTTCCAAAGCCAGCAGACCGTTCAACAGCCGCCTGGACAAATCCAAGCTGGTTCAGAACGGATTTATGCCGCTGCCGGACTGGAAAGATGCCCTCCACCGTTATCTGACGGAACTTGACTTTTAAAAACAGCAACAGATTATTACCTAAAACACCAGATTAAAAATGACATTTTATGAAAGGAGAATCCACAACAATGGGACAGATTACCGTTGAAAAAAATGTTGGCGGAATTGAAGGCCTCTGCGTCATCACTCCTGCCGTTCACGGAGATAAACGTGGATATTTTATGGAAACTTATAATCAGAGAGATATGGAGGAAGCAGGATTAAACCTGAATTTTGTGCAGGATAACCAGTCCAGCTCCACAAAAGGAGTGCTTCGCGGTCTTCACTTTCAAAAACAATATCCTCAAGGCAAGCTTGTTCGAGCAATTCGTGGCTCTGTTTTTGATGTGGCCGTAGATTTAAGAAAGCACTCAAAGACATATGGGAAATGGTTTGGCGTAGAACTGACAGAAGAAAATAAGAAACAGTTCTACATTCCAGAAGGATTTGCTCACGGATTTCTTGTACTTTCTGATATTGCAGAATTCTGTTACAAATGCACCGACTTCTATCACCCTGGTGATGAAGGCGGTATAGCATGGAATGATCCGGAAATCGGGATTACATGGCCAGAAGTTCAGGGAGAATATGATGGGACCGCATCAGCTAAGGGATATACTCTGTCGGACAGCACCCCTCTGAATCTCAGTGAAAAAGACCAGAATTGGGGCGGACTTAAAGACGCTTTCCAGTTCTAATTGTTTCCCCGCCACATCGGAATAAAACGATAAAAACCAGGGGCACTCGGCAACAAGAATTCTACGTTATTGCTTCAGTGTTCCTGGTTTTATATTAAACTATTTGGGAGGAAATATGAATCAAAAGAAAACTCGATTAATTGCATATTCGGCTATGATTGCCGCTATCTATGTCATCCTAACATGGCTTTTCGCACCGATCGGTTTTGGAGAAGTCCAGATCCGTATTTCAGAAGCTCTGACAATTCTGCCGGCATTTACTCCTGCTGCCGTTCCCGGACTTTTCATCGGCTGCCTAATAGGGAATCTGCTCGGCGGTGCAATTCTTCCTGATATCATTTTCGGAAGTCTTGCAACATTAATCGGAGCACTTTTTGTATATCTGCTACGAAAAAGCTCTCCTTTTCTTCTTCCACTGGCACCCATACTTTCCAATACTTTGATTGTACCCTTTGTTTTATATTACGGATATGGTGTAAATCTTCCGATCCCTCTTCTGATGCTTTCCATTGCGGCAGGAGAATTTGTTAGCTGTGGCATCCTTGGAATGATTCTTTACCGTGCTTTATCCAAATATCGAAATACGCTTTTCCGCACGGATAACTAAATCTTAAGGCGAAGTACTTCTTATTCTTTCCTTCGCCTTCTCATACTTTTTAACACATGGAACACACACCACCCTGCTATTGCTCCAAATACATTGTTAAAGATATCATCGAATTCGAAAAGACCGATCCGGAAGACAAGCTGACTCACCTCGATACAACTGCTGACAGCCAGCGCAAACAGAAAAGCAGACCATAATGGACATTTTTGAAAAGCATCTGTCAGCATAAAGCCCAGCGGGAAAAACAATACAATGTTATTGAGAATTTCAAGCCCATATGCTACATTCGATTCCAGAATCCATTTTTTATATGACCAGAGCAGCTCCAATTCGTATGTATGCGACTCTCCCTGTTCCCGAAACAGCAAAGTGAAATAAGCAATTGCAAGAATTTCAACAATCAGGCAGACTACCGACACCGGTTGACGGAGAATCCTGAAAAAGCGAATATTCAGCCAATGCATAAACAAAATATACAGAAACACAAAACATACTAAAAACCCTATCAGATAACGATATTCTATTATATAAAGTTTGAGGAACCAAATAACTTTTCCCAATAGCTCCTGAAATAATTCCTGCATTTTATCCCTTCTTTTTATTCCATATATTATATAAACCGCATTAAATTATCATTTCATTATGATATACCGATCATATGCAGGAATCAAGGTATAAATCCAGAATATTCCTTTAAATCTTTGTGAAAGTCCGTTTATTCTTCAAGATCTTTACCATTCTTATTTTTCCATGCATTTCGTTCCCTGTACTTTTCCATAAGTTCATCCTCCCTTGAAGCTACAATCATACAGCAGTAAAGCATAAAATTAATCGCTGCTGCTATAAGTACTCCTCCAACAACCATAAGCTGTTTCATTTTATTCTTCCTCCTTTTTTCTTATGATTGACAAACTCACGTGTTTTTATCCACACAAACTAATTTTTTTAATCACCGGAAGGGTCTGAAGAGCAGATTCAGAATTATAAGCAGTCGCCATAACAAAAAATCAGAGGAATCCATTTTTAAATGAATTCCCCTGATTCTTTTGTTATTTGATTGCTGTAAATTTTTCAATTGCTTTTTTGGCCGGCACAAATTTTTCTACAATTACTTTTGTAACATTTGTTCTGACCGGATCTGCTTTACCATTGTCAACAGATATTTCACAATAGAAATAACATTCTCCTTCACTGCAATCTCCTAATTTCAGGATATTTCCTTGTGCTCCTTGATTTTCCGCTATCACAACAGCTCCATTTCCTTCTTTATCCTGAGCCTGATACCATGTGTATACAAGATTTCCTGCTTCTGCCGGACTGATTTCAGCTTCGACAGTCAGGATCAGTTCTTTTCCCGTCATAATCGTATGTTCTTCCGGCAGATTTTTCGTAATCTGAATATTTGTCGGATTTCCATAGAAGAGCTCAGTTCCTACAGAATATACAGGAAGAGTTCCATTGCTGATGTATAATACTTCAGTTGCTGCCTGTGCCTGCTCTTTCGTATCCGCATTGGCAAACTTCGCACCTGCAGAAGTATATCCTTCTAGCCATACAGGAATTTTACTTGTTTCAGTTCCGTAAGAGGAAGTTTTAATATTCAGCATCTTTCCACTTTTCAGAGAAATCATATCATTCATCCGGATTGTACCTGTCAGATTCAACGTTCCATTGGTAACACGAATAGCTGATCTGTTGGAAATAACATAAGTAGATCCAAGGTTTACCGTACCGCTTCCACTCATAAATACCGCGCTTCCGTCGCTAACTGCATAGTTGTTGCGGATTGTTCCACCCTGTAACTCTGCTTTTCCGTTCGCAAGCCAGATCGCACCACCGGATCCAGGCGTTCTGTTATTTTCAATGACTGCACCTTCTGTTTCTCCTTCAGATGCTTTCATCGTAATTGTACTGCTATGATCCATACAGAATGCTGCGCCGGATGTTCCTGCCGAGTTTCCGGCAACCTGACCGTTTGTCAGAACAACAGATGCTGAATGGAAAGCAATCACTGCTCCACCATATTTGCTTGTATGGTTGTTAACAATCTTTCCGCCATTTAGCTTCAGAGTCGATCCATCTTCCACACATACAGCTCCTCCGGCCTCTGCATAATCTTTCTGGTTTACATTATTCTGAAGTGAAGTTCCATCCAACAATTCAAGTTCACCGCCCATAATTCGGACAATTGCTCCATTGGCTGCAATTCCACTATTGGATGTTCCTCTGTTCAGAATATCGTTGACATTTCCGGTCCAGACTGCTCCACCATCAAGTGTCATCTGATGAATTTTGACCTTTGCTCCCGAAAGAGTAATCATTGCACTGTTTTTGCTTGCTTCTGTACGTTTTAATGTATTACCTTTTCCTTCCAGCACAAGATTTTTATTGATTGTAATATTCTGCTGTAAATCAGCGTCCTTAATCAGGTAAACAGTGTCACCGGAATTTGCATTTTCAACTGCTTCGTTCAAGGTTTCGTATGCTTTATTTCCAATACGTGCGACATAATCACCGAATTCGATCTTGATTAAATCACTCTTAACTGATACCGCCGTATCAGATTTTCCGTTTGCATCATTATTCGTAACCTTTACCTGATAGTAACCGGTTTGTCCCTGTCCAGGATACAGAGTTTCAGATGTTTCTCCTTCGATTTTTTCCGGAGTACCATCCTGAGATTCAGTAAAGTACCACTGATAGGATAAAGTACCGGCATCGGAAACAGTCGCTGTAACTTTCAGAGGTTCCGCTGCTTCAGATTTATCATAAACCGTATCTTCCGAAATACTGTCAATCACCGGTTTTGCCGGTGTCACTGTCAGTTCCATAACTACTATCTGGATTCTACGTCCTCATCCGGACTACCAAATCTAGAAAACGGCGCCATCGCAAAATCACAGGAAGAAGTAGAAAATGGATCTGTCACTTATCTTTTAAATGGTGAAAGTTCTGCAAATCCGATCTGGAAACAGACGATAGGAATCGGCTCTGCACCTGGATTCCAGTCATCAGATACCGTATACGCTTCCTATACATCGGAAAATGAAGAACCTACTTACACAAACACAAAACCGGAGCACAGTGAGGCGGATCATAAATATGACGAAACCGGAACATGTAAAATCTGTGGACATCATTCCGTCAAGGCTGTCGGACATTCTCTGACATTAGACGGAAGTATCGGTGTAAACTTCTATTATTATATCGATCATAAGTATCGTGATATTGATTCCAATTATACTGTAGAAGTAGAATTTACTGTAAACGGAAAAACATCAACCGTTCCGTATAATGCAAACAAGTCCCTTCAGATTGATGGAGAAAGTGCTTTCGGCTTTACTGCTTCCATTGATTCCGATGAAATGACATTCCCGATCACTTCCGAGTTGAAAGTAAAAAAGACGGAAAGGTAATATACACAGTAAAACAGGAACCATATCGTGTTTACGATTATCTTCTCAAAGTAATTGACACGGATGCAGGTAAGGCAGCTCTTGCTGCTGAGGGAACCGATGTTTCACTGGAAGAGAAACTGACCAATCTGGCAAAATCACTTGCTACTTACGATTACTATTCAACAGAATATTTCCAGTATCATGAACCTTACGAGGAAGAAACAAAACTGCTTTCTCTTGATGGCATCACACAGGAAACTCTGGCTGAACATAAATGGATGATCGGTGCATATGATCAGGACTCCTACACTTACAAACACTACGCTTCTTCTCTCCAGTTTAAAACGACAACCAACCTGCTTATGATGGCACAGGTAGAACCGGACGGGAAGACACCGGAAATCTCTATCTGGGATATAAGGTAAAGGACAGTGAAGATGCTTACAAATATGTCAAAGCTAAAAAAGTGAAAAACGGCAATACAGAATATTACCAGGCATCCATCGACAGCATCCCATCCTCTGAACTTGGAACTGTATATGATATGGCATTCTTCCAGAAGACAGATGATACCTATACACAGGTCACACCAGTCAAAACAGGAAGCGCATACTCTTACTTATATACTCTTCTCGGTCAGTCCAGCAGTAATGATTCTTCGAAAAATCTTGCCAAAGCATTCTATCTGTATGCCGAAGCCGCAAAAAACTATTTTTCTTCGATTCAAAATTAAGGAGTAGAACATGAAAAGAAATATATCAAGACCGCAGCTTGCTGTAATTACTGCAGGGATTGTGGCGGCGGCAGTTTTTCTTCTTATCTTTGTCCTGTTTTTTGCAAATTCAAATATCAACGATATTTATCTGAAAGAAGGATTTGCTCTTGTACGGGACGAAGACCCGGATTCGGAAGATGGTTCTGATAAAACTGGCTCCAAAGATGTTTCAGAGGAAACATCTTCGGAATCTCAGAATCAGGATACAACAAACTCTTCTTCCGGCAAGGACGAGGCCGGAACTTCATCCGATAGCAGCCAGCCTGGAAAAACTGATAGTTCATCCGGATCTTCCGAAGATGGAAGTGGAACAAACAATGCATCCGGATCAACCAATTCAGGAAACGGATCTTCTGGCAATTCAAACTCATCAAGCTCAGATGAAGGTTCTTCCAGTAATAATGGATCTGGAAATGGCTCTTCCGGTGATGGTTCCACCGAAGGAAATACTCCGGGATCCGGCTCCGGCAACAACGGGGCCGGAAACGCAGGATCCGGAAATGAAACACTTCCTCCGTCCGGGGAAGGACATCGCTACGAACTGCCGTTTATTCCGATTGCTTCATAAATAACAACAAAAATCCCATGGGATTCTGTACGGTTCATTTTCGTACAAAACATTCCATGGGATTTTCTATTGTAATAATATTTTTTCTCTTAAAACTCTTCCAGGAATTTATGGATTTCTTCCTCGTTTACTTCTCTGACTTCACCTTCACCCACTTTGTAAACACGATTACACATGGAGAATACACTTGGACGATGCGCTGCCACGATCACGGTCCGATGAGGCTCCTTTTTAATAATCTGACGTAAAACACGACGCTCAGTAGCAACATCCAAAGCACTGGTTGCCTCATCCAGAATCATAATCGGGGCATCTGCCAGAAGTGCTCTCGCGATAGACAGACGCTGCTTCTGTCCTTCAGAAAAACGTGTTCCACGCTCTCTTACTTCCGTATTCATTCCATTTTCCAGCTTTTCCACAAATTCCCATGCACAGGCTGCCTCCAGCGCAGCGCGGATTTCCTCAGCTGTGGCATCTGGCTTCACCATCCTCATGTTATCCGCGATACTTCCGGTAAACAAAGTATTCCCCTGCGGTATATAACTGAACATGCATCGGGTAGAGGAAGACGCCCGAAGCTCGTTCCCACCCGGATTTCCTACCGACACTCTTCCTTTCTGAGGATGATACAGTCCAAGTAGGAGATTCAGAGTAGTCGTCTTTCCCTGCCCGGATGGTCCAATCAAGGCTACGATCTCTCCCGGCTCTGCTTTTAAATCTGCCTCCCGGTAGATCCATTTTTCCCCTTCATAGGCAAAGTCCACTCCGGACATATGTACATAAATGCCTTCATCTTTCCCCCGTCGCTTCATCTCTTCCGCTTCTTCCCGATCCTCCATAGAATCCCGAGGAAGACTGGTAATCTCCATGATACGTTCCGCGCTGATGCCAGTACGTATCAGGGTAGGTGCCAGATTCAGAATACCGCTGAAGGAACTACGAAGAGAGCCCGCCATGGACACAAACATCGTCATAGTTCCGTAAGTAATCTCTCCCTGCCAGAGACGAAACACTGCAAATCCATAACAGGCATATCCAACCGCCTGCCCTACGAGACCTGTGGTGATCGTCATGGTCTGCTGAAATTTATTCTGCTTTAAAGCTACATCTACACTTGCATTCTGAATTTTGTGAAACTTTTCCGTCACCCGGTCGATCATACCAAAAGCCTTGATAAACTGCAGGTTCTGAAAGGTTTCCTGATCAAACACGGTACGGTCACTGGCCACGTTCTGATTTTTGCGCTGAAACTCCCGCATTTTTCTGGCTGAATACCGGGATGTGATAAAGGAAATCGGGGCTCCCAGCATAGCAATGACCGCCATCCATGGGTCTTCCTTTACTACCAGTACCAAAGCCCCGCTGAAACTGATCAACGTCGTCACCACAGTAGGAAGAAAAGTCAGAATCGTGTTCGCCACCATGCCCGCATCCCCGTTGACGCGGAAAAGAAGATCCCCGGATCGGTATTTTGCCAGAGACTCCCAGTTGGTCCGGAGCACCTGCTCATAAATATCTGCTCTAATCTCATTGGTCACCTTTAATCGAACTCTTAATGACAATCGTGATCGGAATGCGTTGATAAACAGCTGGGAAATCCCAAGCCCTACATATAGTCCGGCTACTCTCAGAATATCCATGGTATTGGCTCCGGTGACTGAATCCACCAGATCTTTACTCGTCACAGTGGAACCAAGACTCAGGAATGAACTGGATGCACTGATGGCGATGTAGACACCAATGAGAAACCAGTATTTACGTACATACGTATACATCCAAAGGAGCTCACCAAAAAGCTGTTGAAGACGTCCTTCCTGAATCTGTCGAATAATCTTTTTCACTTCATTCATATAGCTTTCTCTATCCCCCTCCCCATCTTCTTCATTTCAAACATCGGATAAAAAACCTCAGAACTATACTCTGAGGTTTTTATTCTATCATATTTCCAAAAATTCCTAGGTTTTCTTTCTATTCGTCAATACGTTTAATTTCCTGCTCCAATATCTCCACTGCTTCTTCATCTGCCCGGTTGTCCAGACGATACACCGGCAACTGCAACAAAAGATTATTCAGTATTTCCATACAAATCTCCATCCCATCATCCAACCATGTGGGATAAAACACATTATTGGAAACTTCACTTACTTTTTCAAAGCCTGTCAGTTCCTGGATTCGGTTCTCTTTTGACTGTTTTAAGACTACCAGTGCTTTCAACGGAACTGCCCGGTTTATACAATAAGGGGATGAGCCATGCCAAGGTGTTCCCCAACCAAGAAATCCGTCATCTGTCTGCTGAACAAACACCAGATCTCCATTGACAATATCCGCACCTCGATATTCGGCCCACCGTTCTGCCTGTGTGGTCTTCCCAATGCCAGAAGGACCCAGAAAAAGGATTCCACTTCCATTCCAGTCCACCAAAGAACTATGGCATTGAATCATCTTATGATAGATGGCACGGGAGTAAAATATATGATTTGTAAATACTGAAAAATTAGTTGAGTCGTGCAACTCTAACAAAATGCAATAACTCCAATCACAACTTGCAACAATAATATCTGAGTTATATCTAAATAATAAATTATTCTTCCCTTGTATTTCATATCTTTCCAATTGATAATCAAGCGATTGTTTTTCAAGAATGTGAATTGTAATTTCCAATTCAGAAACTTCACTTGTTTCAAACTGATACCAACTATTATCTATCATTTGAAATATCTGTCCTAAAACAATAATTTTTAAATTACAAATCAGAAATAAATTTTTCCCCATAACCATATTATTTTTCATTTTTAATGTCCATAATACAAGCAACCTTCATCCCATAACTCTCCTGTATGTTTATTCAAAAAGGCGGATTTCGTTTCTGCTGGCCAATTACTCAAAAGTGCATCAAAATTTTCAGGAGTATGATCTACAAGCCATTGTCGAAAATCCTTTTCGCTACTACACCCACTTCCAATTTTCAAATAATTATCAGGATCATCAAAATACCACCGTATCCCTGTATATCCTCCTACACCTGTTGTATCCTCATAGCGCCAACGAATCCAAACCACCACATAAGTTTGTCCTTCTTCTGGCGCCGGATTACTGGAAACAATCGCCATCGGCATAATTCCGCCACCCACTGCACTGGCATCTACTTCTACATAAACTTGTCCTTCTGCCATCTTTATCTTCCTCCTTTATACCATTCTCTGATCTTGCCGCAGTACTCTGTCGGTATTTTCTCGTTACTCCCGCTTTCCGTAGCAATCGATGCTATACATTTCAAACACACTTTGTTTGCCTCACACATTTTGCATTCCTGAGGCCAATCCAGTTTCTCTTCATATTCCAGCAATTGCTGCCATGCATTCTGAAATCCCATTTGGGGAACCGAAAAATTCGGTTCATTCATGAAACTACAGAATCGCATATTTCCATCCCACAGAATCCAGTACCCTACTCGATAATCTTTACAGTAGGTACAGGGCTTGCGGTTAGGATCGATGTATTTTTTCTCCTTAATTCTCTTTTCCAGGCTATTCTTTCTTTGAGCATCTATCTTTTCCGTCAGCCTTAATGAGCTCACATCTGAATCCGCTCCCCGGAGAGAGACTTTGACAGCATCTGTCGGCATCCAGGATAACCGATGCCGGTAAGCATACAGAGCCATATTCTCCACATCATTTACGTTCTGACGAATCACGGTGCTGACCAGAGAAATCGGAATTCCCATACTCATCAATGTATGAATTCCGTCATTCACCCGGGTGAAGCCCTGATCAATCCCGCACACTTCTCTATATATCTGATCCGTAGTGCCATATAAAGTCACTTTCACCTGCCGGGGCGGGTATTGATCCAGCAGTTTTTGAATATCTCCTTGAATTAACGAAGCATTTGTCTGCAGTGTCAGGAAAAAACCCATTTCTGACAACGCTTTCCAGATCTTTGGAAATTCCGGATGCAGCAAGGGCTCACCGCCTGTAATGCATAACCATGCTGTCCCTGCTGCTTTTGCATCCTGAGCAATCCTGATCCACTCGTCGCCTGTTAATTCCTTCCCGTATCTGGGAATCATGCTTTCCTTTAAATGTACATAACACATTTTACAATTGAAATTACACCTGGGAGTCAGCTCAAATGTTCCGGATATCGGAATCCCCTCAGCAAATGCCTTTTCCCACACCGCTTTATAAAATGGATCCAGCCATTCCATACGATGACAGGCGGGTTCAAACTCCTTGCTCAACAGAATCCTTCCCCCCTCCCTCTTTCTTGTCCTTGTCAGCCCACGGCCAAAGTTTATCCAGCATTTCTTTCGGCAGTTTCAACAAACTTTCGCCTCTCTGAACACCATCATCTAATACATTATTATCGGACAATATTTTCAAAAATCGATCCACATCAGCAGCTGCCTTTTCTTCAGTGACTCCTGTATAATGGCTTAAAATCCTCTTTACAAGATCCTCTTTCTCAAACTCATGGTCTTTCATATATTCCCATAAATAAGCAGCAGAAGATGATATGTAGACAATACTTGTGACTTCTCTTACTCTCTTCCCTGTAGGAACTATCACATATTGTCCGGCAACTTCACGTAAAATCAATCCGTCTTTTAATTTCATTCTTTATCACGCTCTTTTACTAACGAAATTTTAGATTTTTAATATATTATATCATGGCTTTCTCAATTGGGCATCCTACTTTTTTTCAATAAAATGGCGGGGATAAATATCTCTGGCAAGCTCTGACTTTTATTCGTCACTGAAACAAAAAAGTCGGTCACTAACTGACCGACAATTCTCAACATAATCAACAATCTCTCTTTCCACACCGAGTTTCTCTGCAATAGTATACTTCCTTATTACTGCAGCAATCCTTCTTTCTCCAACATCAGAACGATACGATGAACATCACGGCTTACCGTCTCTCTGTCAGCATCGTAAACACGAAGGACTTCATCTACCAGTTCTTCCTCTGTTCTGTCCTCTTTCAGCAACTCCATAATGAAACCAGCTGTCTCATTATTTCTGATAATTCCCTGAAACTCGATACTCAGCTTTCCTGTAGGAACAACTACTGTCTCATCACTGACTTTATGAATCATCAACTCATCTTTCAGTCTCACTTTATTTCTTCCTTCATTCTCTCATATGACATCTTTGCTGCTTCCGCAGAGATCGTACATTCCATGTAATACAATGGCAGCCGCAAAATCTCATCCATCAACTCCATCGTCTTCTCCATCTTCTCTCTGTCAGCAAGAGGTCTGTAAATTTGTCTGAACACATCCGCATACGCTTCTTTTGCAGAAACTCTTCGAATCCTGTTCGATTTCCCTCTTCTCAGAATGCAAAGCCCCTGAAGAGGGACATTCTTGTTCCTCCCAAGCCGGTGCTTTCCATTCCATGGTGTTCCACACACGAGAATCTGATTCTCTTCCAGACGAAGCAATGGTTTATCATCATTAATCATCTCCGCCCGATCACCAAAATATTCTCTCCACAATCTTGTATGTGTAGACTTTCCTGTGCCACTTGGAGCAAGAAACAGATATCCCTTTCCATCTACCGCCACAGCAGATCCGTGAATCAGCAAAATTTCATGATCTAAAGCCGCCTCCGCAAGCTTCCTGTAAACTGCCAGAGTCTCAATGTACCCGGCTGCCATCTTTTCTCCATCCGGATATCTCTTTCTCTCGTTACCAATATCTTCTTCTGTCATTACAATCACAACATCCGGCTTATCTTCACACAGATACTCTCTGCACATCTCCTTCACGTCCGTATAGAGTGAATGAACTTCAACAGTAATCTCTGCCACTCTCATTCGAAATACATTATCTTTTTTATCTGATACCATTTCGCAACTTCCTCTTACATCTGACTTTTCTATTTTCTCGTCTTTTCCTTAGGAAGGCAGGCAAGTAAGGTCGTATCCAGATAATGTGCCACATCGTCTGACGTCTTGATTGTATCGTCCTTCAAAAAAGATAAGATTATAACTCCGGCTGCAATCACAAGCCCTGCAAATGCACCGATCAGAATATTTTTCAGAAGATTCGGACTGACCGGACTGGAAGATACAACTGCATCTTCTACGGTACTTGGTTTATCAATATTCATAACTTCAGAGATACGTTCCGCTGTCTCATCTGCAACACTATTTGCGATGTCCGCTGCAACTTTAGGATCTGAATTCGTTGCCGTCATCATCAAGATACTGGAATTCTCATCGTGCGAAACCGAAATTGCTGACGCAAGCTCCTGCGTCGTACAGTCAAATCCCATCTTATCGATTACTCCCTCCATCACTTCCCGACTTTTTGCCAGAGTCGTATAATCCTCTGTCAACTCTGAACTAAGTGTAAGCTTGGATGAATTAAAGCTTGCTGTACTTCCATATATATAAATCATTGCGGAAGACTGGTACTGCGGTGTAACAAAAAGTTTCGTATACACTCCTGTCACCCCTGCCCCTATAATGGTACACAGCAGGAGAATACCTATCTTTTTCCATAGAACATATGCCAACTCCTGAATATCAATCCCTAATTCCTGATATTTTAATCTTTTCACGTTTCTCTCCTTTATATTGATTATTCTGTCTTAGTATAGCACACTTTTTTATTCCATGCCTAAATTTCTTCTTTTCATTTCCAATTCTGCAATCTGATTCTCGCAATCTTTTTTGAATTCCTCAAATTCCTTCTGTCTTTCGGAACCTTCTTTATTCAGATTCGTGTAATATTCCAGAAAAGAGGTCGCGTTACCTGCGTTAATTCTCTGTGCCGACTGCATATCTTTTACAACTGCAATGATACGGTTTAATTCCTCAACAGATGTCTCATCATCCATTTCCCAGGTATCCTTCCTAGAATAATCCGACAGTATAAGTGGTTTTGCTTCGTTGTATGCAAGAGAAATCATTCTCTTTGATATCTCCAGACCCTTCCGCATGGAAATATTCTGGCAAAGATAAATCGACGGATATTCTTCCAACTCCATACTGCTTAACTGTTCACTCTCATCACTTCCAAAAGCTGCCCCCAATGAAAATCCAACCGTTTCCATGGCTTGCAGCACTTCTTCCTTTCCTTTCTGGTAGTCTCCTCCATTGAAAAAGAATGTCTGCAAAGTGCCAAGCCCCTGCTGATCCATATAGGCACCTGCTTTCTCAAACAGTTCTTTATATGAAGCACTCTCTTTCAATGCTCCGCCAAGTGCGAAATCCCATCCCTCTTCTTTTAAAATTTCTGCTTCCTGCAAAGAAAGAGAGGCACCTTCCTGCCCAGGCAGTTTCTGCGGATCTAAAACCACCGTTGCCTGAAGCCCAGCTTCCTTTACAGTATCAAGTACCGTTCCCATCAAATCCGGATCTTCCGCTGAAAAAGCCAGAATCACCCATCCCGTTTCTTCGCCGCTAAGCTCCTTTTCTTTCTCTGATAACTGTGTTTTCAATTCTCGAATCTGTCGAGAATACTCATCATACTCCTTACTGATACTCGAAATCTCTTCTTTCTTTTCGGCACTTTCTGTATCCGGTCTTAAAAGCAGATACAGTAATGCTGCTGCAATGATAATACCGCCGATAATCAGGATCGTTTTTACATATTTCATTCCTCTGTTTCCTTCCTATGCCTTCTCATTCTCTTTCCACCTTCAACTCAGGGAATCGAATACTTCCCCACTCTCTTCTACTCCATGCCACCCGGTATGCTGCCTCTTTTTTCTCAACCCTGAAAGCAAGTGCCCTTTCAAGATAATCATGGCGGATCTGAACGGCATCTCTTGGTTCTACAACAGCCAGATCAACTGCATATTCGCCTGACACCAGACTCTCCGTATCAAATTTCATTATGATTTTCTGCTCTTCACCTTCTTTTGCAGAAAAGCTCTCCGAAATCCCTGTGCCCACAATCCGGTCTTCTGCATCGTGCACAGTAAAACGGAAATGAATTCCTGGGATGTCCCGTCTTCCGGAATAAAAAACAGTCATCTGCAGTACAGAGTCTATATCTGTCAAAACCGGATTTTTCAGATCAATCTGATAAATCTGTACTTCATTTGTGGCACTTTTCGTATAACGTCCTCTTGCGTATTGATAGGTATTTTTGACTGCCAACACATCCTGCATATAAATCTGAATTCCTTTTTCTGTCTCACCATCAAAAATCAATTTCCCTTTTTGCAGAACGATACATCTCTCACAAAGAGTACGGACTGTTTCCATATTGTGGCTGACATACAAAATCGTCTTATCCTGATTTTCAGAAATCTCTCTCATCTTTGCCAGGCACTTTTTCTGAAACATCATATCCCCTACAGCCAGCACCTCATCCATAAGAAAAATATCTGCATTCAGATGTGCTGCCACAGCAAAGCCAAGTTTTACATACATTCCAGACGAATATCGTTTAACAGGAGTATCGATGAAATCCTTGCATTCGGAAAATTCAATAATCTCCTCCATCTTCTCGTCAATTTCCCGGCGTTTCATTCCGAGAATCGAGCCATTCAGATAAATATTTTCTCTCCCTGTCAATTCACCGTGAAAACCTGTCCCTACCTCCAGCATTCCCGAGATCTTTCCCTTAATCCTGATTGTTCCTGTATCCGGTGTCGTAATTCTGGACAATAACTTTAAAAGCGTGGACTTTCCCGCACCATTTCTCCCGATGACTGCAACACGCTCTCCTGCTTTTATATCAAGATTAATATGCTGTAATGCCTGAAAGGTGCGTTCCATCTTCTTTTCCTGACGTCTTTGCCGGTTACAAAGATTCAGAATACTTTCCTGAATTGTAGTCACGCCTCCAAATTTACCAAGCTGATATGTCTTCCCGACATCTTCTAGCTTAATCACTGTATTTCCCATCTTTGCTCTCCCTATATTCTGTCCGCAAATGCTCTCTGAGTTTTCTGAAATACACTCAGACCGATTCCAAGAACAATCATCGTCACGATCATGCTAAGCGCCAATGCTCTCCAGGGAATACTGCCCGTTCCAAACCAGATTGCTCGCCACGTCTCCAGAACAGGTGCAACCGGATTACACAAAAACAGCGTCCGAAGCTTTACCGGTACCTGGGATACCGGATATACGACAGGAGACAAATACATCCAGATCTGTATTACAAATGACACAAGGACGCTGAAGTCCCTGTATTTTACTGTGATGGAGGTCAGAATCAGTCCGCATCCGAAAGCCAGCAAAAGCAATTCCAAAAAAAGAACTGGGATAAAAAGCATCCGGCTGCTCATCTGCCAGAATTCCAGATCATTCCGATAATAAAACCAGACACAAAGAAATACCAAAAATTGAATCAAAAACTGAATCTGTCTGGTGATGATCCCGGCAACCGGAACACATATCCGCGGAAAATATACTTTTCCCATCAGATTAGCGTGGGACAGAAATGTCCCGGAAAGTTTTGAGATACACGCAGAAAAATCCATCCACAAAATGTTTCCCGCCATATAAAATAAAAATTGCGGAACTCCATCCGTTGACAGATCTGCCACTTTCCCAAAAACAAGTGTTAAAACAGAACTGGACAAAATTGCTGTGATCACAATCCACAAAGGTCCGAGAATCGTCTGTGCATACATAGTCTTCCAGTCCCTTTTCACAAGCATCCAGATCAGTCCACGATACGAAAGCATTTCATTCCACTCCTGCAGAAGATTCCCTTTCCCCGCTGTAACAACTGTTGTCCATTCTGTATCTGTTGTTTTATCTGTTATCATTTTTTTACTTTCTATACTCACTAAATTTTATTGGTGTCTAATTAACCCTTATGATTATACAGGAGAATCATTATTTTGAAAAGCATTCCCTGAAAATATCTCGAATGAAATGCAGAATAAACCAGTTATTTCCAAGCGAGATTATCGGATAATACCTTATTATCCGTTATTCGCTATATGATGATATAATACTTTTTTGTTCATTTTTGGAGGAGCCTAATGACTGAAATAGAAAAAATATTTATTCAAGATGATGATACATTTACAGTTTTTGTAGTATCACAGAAATTTGTGGTTGGTAAGGGACATGAATATTTTCATTCATATATCAATACGCCTAATTATCTTGATTCAGATGAACAAATTAAAAAGGCTTTTTTTAAAGCTGTTAAAGCGATAGGAGAAAATATAGCCCCTGTTTCGAAATTAGTACAGTTTTTTTTATCATCTTTTACTATGGTAAGTATTCCTGACGCAATAACCGCTTTATGTAAAATTTTTACAGTACATGAACATCAGGCTGCAGGACCTCATGTTATTGATCCAATAATTTTGCAGGAAGGAAAAATAACCCAAAAAACAATAAATCAATTAATAAATTTCAATAAAGACAGTATTCTTCAGCCAACTATTATTATTTTACTAAGACTTCCCATACCTGAAATGGGCTTCGCTCCTTGAAAATTCA
>ERZ1643247.874-NODE-874-length-32499-cov-8.927722_pt1 | contig 32499 bp, 20 predicted proteins | sample MGYA00579264_ERZ1643247 | MGnify/ENA primary metagenome ERZ1643247 (study PRJEB29033, sample SAMEA4952262) | chicken gut metagenome | biome: Broiler Chicken; feature: Gastrointestinal Tract; material: Caecum | place: Ireland | collected 2018 | study: Broiler... | reverse complement strand
CCTGGAGCTGACGCGCGACCTCGCCATCCGCTTCAACAACCGCTACGGCGCGACTTTCACCGTGCCCGACGGGTATATCCCGAAGGAGAGCGGCGCGCGCGTCATGAGCCTTGCCGACCCTTCCAGAAAGATGAGCAAGTCGGACGAGAACCCGAACGCGTTCGTCACCATGAGCGACGACAGGGACACCGTGCTGCGCAAGTTCAAACGCGCCGTGACGGACAGCGACGCGGAGGTGCGCTACGACCCCGAGAACAAGCCGGGCGTTTCAAACCTGCTCACCATCTACTGCGCGTTCACGGGCAGGGATACGGCGGAAGCGGAGCGCGAATTTGCGGGAAAGGGGTACGGCGACTTCAAGCTCGCCGTGGGCGAAGCCGTTGCGGACGTGCTCGACCCCATCCGCGCGGAAAAGGCGCGGCTGCTGGCGGATAAAGGCTACCTGAACGCCGTGATGAAGCGCGGCGAAGAGGCGGCGGCGCGCATCGCGCGCAGAACGCTCTCCAAAGTGTACAGAAAAGTCGGCTTTTACGCGGGGGAATGACCGTTGTTCGGATACCTTCAACCCGATCTTCCATATTTATATGTTAAGGACGGGCTGCTGTACCGTTCGCTGTACTGCGGGCTGTGCAAGAGCATCGGCAAAAGCTGCGGGCAGCGCGCGCGGTTCGCGCTCTCGTACGACCTTACGTTTTTATCCGCATTATTGCACAACATAGCGGGGGAGGATGTTACGGTCACCAAACAGCACTGCGTGCTGCACCCCTTCGCCAAACGGCGCATGGCGCAGGACGACGATCTCACGCGCACGCTCGCCTGCCTGAACACCGTGCTCGCCTACTACAAGGCGGCGGACGACGTGGCGGACGAACACCGCGGGCGGGGCAGGCGCCTGCTCCTCAAAAAGGGGCTCAGACGCGCGCGTAAGCTGCACCCCGAGGCGGAGCGCATCGTGCGCAGGCACATGGAGGCGCTCTTAAAGCTGGAAAAAGCGGCGTGCTCCGTTCCCGAACAGGCGGCGGATCCCTTCGGGCAGATGGTCGCGGACCTTTCGGATTACTGCCTCGGCGAAAAGGCGACCGAAGATACGCGCGGGCTGTGCTACGGCATCGGCAAATGGATCTACCTCGTCGACGCGCTCGACGATTACGACAAGGATAAAAAGAAGGGGAGCTACAACCCGTTCCGTTCCGCCTACGGGGCGGAGTCGCGCGAACGGCTCGTGCAGGAGAACGGGGAGGAGATCGACTTTATATTCGCGGGCGTGTTCGCGCTCAACGCCGAACATCTCCGCGGGATCAGGTTCTACTTCAACAATGACCTGACGGACAACGTCATCCTCCGCGGCATGCCCGCGGCGACGAAGCGGGTAAAATGCGGCTGCAAAGCCAAGCCCGAACCGATCAGGCTGTAAACGGCGCAAGCCGAAAGGAAACGGATATGAGCAAAAAAGATTACGAACTTCTGGGCGTGCCCGAAGACATCTCCGACGAGGAGCTTGCCGCGCGCTACGAGGAACTCAAAAAGAAGTATTCCGAAGAACGCTTCCTGGAAGGCGAGGCGGGCAACGAGGCGGCGCGCATGCTCAACAGGATCGACGTTGCGTACAACGCGATCGTGACCGAGCGCGGCGAGCGGCACGCGGCGGACGACATGGGCGCCTCCTATGCGAAGGTGGACGCCTATCTCCGCGAGGGAAAGATCAACGAGGCGCAGGCCGTCCTGGACGAGTTCAACGAGCGTTCCGCCGAATGGCACTATCTGCAGTCTGCCGTGTTCTACAAAAAGAATTGGGTGAACGAGAGCAAAAAACAGCTTGAGATCGCCATGCAGATGGACGCTTCCAACGAAAAGTATAAGACCGCTTACACAAAGCTGAAAGACAAGATGGCGGGCGACGCCCGCCGCGCCGAGAATGCGGACGCACAGCGCCAGAAGGTGGCGGACGATCCGCAGCAGCAGGCTCCTTATCCGGACGAACCGCAGCAGATGGGCGGGAGCGGATTGTGCGAACAGTGCGCGACCTGCTGCGCGTGCAACCTCGCGTTCAACTGCTGTATGAACGCCTGCTGCGGCTGCAGGTAAGGCAAGCGGCGCAGACCTGCATGCGGGCCTGCGCATTTTCGGCACGCCGCCGCTGAGGAGGAATGCCATGAAGCTCAAACGCAGATCCTTTCTGATCGCGCTCTCCGGCGCGTCGTGCGCGGTCGCGGTCATCTTTTTAACGCTGGGGAATTGGTTCTCCTTCCTCACGCTTGCATGTTATCTGTTCGCGGAGGCGGCGCTCATGCTGCCGCTCGCCGCAGGCTCGCGCCGCGCGGGGCTTTTGACGTACCTTGCCGCGGTATTGCTCGGCTTTTTGTTCGGCGGCATCTGGAACCCGTGGCGCATGTTCCTGTTCTGCGTCTTTTTCGGGCTGCATCCGCTTGCGAACAGCATGCAGGAAAAGTGGAAACTGAACAAGTGGGTCGCCTTTGCGATCAAGGCGGTCTGGTTCGATGTGGCGCTCTGGCTGACATGGCAGTTTGCGTATGCGTATTTTTTCGATGCGAGCGTGAACTGGGTGGAGCGCATCGGGAACTGGATCTTCCTCATCATCGGGGCAGGCGGTACGCTCTTTTTCTTCTTCTTTGACTGGGCGGTCCGCCGCATGCAGAACGTATTGAAGATATACGTCGAACGGCTCGGCGGCAAAGGCGCGGCGAAACGCCGTCCGCCGACGGAACGCAGAGTGGAAGACGTGTTCGGCGAAGAGCCGCTGCAAAGCGGCGCCCCGTCTGCGGAGAGCGGCGCGGGGCAGGCCCCGCCCGTGCAGGATCCCGTCGGGCAGGAACAGGCGGAAGGCGCTCCGCCGGGGCAAAGTACACAACAGGAAAAAGCGGGGCAGGCTCCGCCCGCACAGGAACGGGGGCCGATACGCGAGGAGCAGGGCTCCCCGCCGCAGGACACGGGCAGTACGGAAGAGCAGGGAAGCGGCGAAACGAGAGAGAATGAAAAAAGAGAGGATTGGCGAGAGAATGGAGAGGATCGCTGAGACGCAGAACTGCCGTAGCGGTGCAGTGCCCGTTTTTCAGAAAAACCAGGAATTCACAGGATTTGTAGAGGGAGTAGGCAGCAACGGAGAGGGCATCGTCCGCTTCGGCGAAACGGTGTACTTCGCTCCCTTTACCGTATTGGGCGAAAAGGTCAAGTTCAAGGCGCTGAAGGTGAAAAACCGCATCGGGTACGCCAAGGCGATCGAGATCCTGACGCCCGCGGACGAGCGCGTGCGCCCCGTCTGCCCGCAGTTCACCAAGTGCGGCGGCTGCCAGCTGCAGCACCTGCGCTACGGCAGCCAGCTCAAGCTCAAAGCCAAAACGGTGCAGGACGCGCTGCGCAAGATCGCGGGCATCGAAACGGAGGTCCCGCCCGCCGTCAAAAGCGATCTGCAGCTCGGGTACCGCAACAAATTGCAGATCCCCGTGGGCGTCGATCGGAACGGCGAAACGGTCATCGGCTTTTACGCCGAGCGCAGCCACCGCATCGTGCCCGTCGCCCGCTGCCCCATCCATCCCGATTGGGCGGAGGACGTGATCTCGGTCTTTGCCGAATACATACGGCGCTGCGGCGTGCGCGGGTACGACGAGGAAAAAAAGCGCGGGCAGCTGCGCCATATCGTCGTGCGCGACGTTGACGGCTGCTTTATCGTTACGGCGGTCACCGCCTGCGACAAGCTCCCCGCTTCGGACGAGCTTATCCGCCTGCTCGGCGAAAAATTCAAAGTGTTTTCGCTGTGGCACAACGTCAACAAGGGCGACGGCAACGGCGTGTTCGGCGAAACGACGCAGCTTTTATACGGCGCGGGCAAGTACGGCGGGCACGAGTGCGGCGTGCGCTATACGGCGGGGCCGCGCACCTTTTTGCAGGTCAACCGCGGCGTCTGCCGCAAATTGTACGAGCGCGCTGTGCGCTACGCCGCGGAGAGCGGCGCGTCGGTCGCGATCGACTGTTACAGCGGCGGCGGCATGCTCACGGCAATGCTTGCCAGGCAGCTCGGGAGGGCGTACGGCATCGAATGCGTGGCGGAGGCGGTCGAGTGCGCGGACGAGCTGAAGGCGCTCAACAAACTGGAAGGGAAGATGTTCAACCTCTGCGGCACGGTGGAGCAGCGGCTGCCCGCCCTGCTCGGCGAAGTGGATCCCGCGTCCGCGTTCCTGCTTTCGGATCCGCCGCGCAAGGGCATGGACCGCGCGACGATCGGCGCGATCCTTTCCGCAGGGATCCCGCATATGGCGATGATCTCGTGCAACCCGTCCACCATGGCGCGCGACGTAGGGCTTCTGACGGGCGCGCTCATCGAAGAGGGGAACGAGCTTAAAAAGAACCCCGCCTATACGCCGGAAGGGCTTGCAGGGCATTACAGGGTCGTGAGCGTACAGCCGTTCGATATGTTTCCGCAGACGAAGTGGGTGGAGACGCTGGTTTTGCTATGCCGGAATTAACATAGATGGATTTTTTAAAAGAAAGAGAGAGCGCTTTTCTTCGGAAAAGCGCTCTCATTTTCCGCCGGGCTGTTTTGAAAGAGTGGGAACGGTCGGCGAAAACGGATCGGCACATGCGGGAGGGACCGGCGCATTCCGATTGCCCGCGCGTTGCCGGGAAACGCACCCGTCGTGTCGCTCGACGAAGTGACGGCGCCGTTCGATGCGGAGAATGAAACGCAGGTGCGGCGCGTCGTTTTCCGACTTGTCAAAGGCAAAAAGGTACTCATTATCGCGCATCGCCTGCGCACGGTCGAGGGGAGATAAGCTTGTTCTGCTAAAGGAGCGTAAAGTAGCGGAACAGGGAACGCCGCGGGAACTCCCCGAAAAAGGCGGCGTCTACGCAAAATGCGGGCGTTCCGAAAAGCGGGCAAACGGGAAAGTGCAGAAAAAAGGAAATTGCAGAAAATCGCGGGTAGACGGCGGAACAGGGCGCTTTGCGGATTGCAAAACGCCCTGCTTTTTGGTATAATAACGGCAGGATCGGACCGCACGGCGGGAACGCCGCAGGGCAGGTCCGTCGGTTGCCGCACCCCGTGCGCCTTTGCGCGGCGGCGTGGTGCGGAGCAATGCCGAAAGCGGCGGAAAAAGCTGCGCGGCGGCTTTTTTCAGCGTTTCAGAAGGAGGATATACTATGAAACTGACCGAAAACGCAAAAGCATACCTGAACCGCCTGTTCCCGGACTGCGGCGATACGTTCGCGGAAACGGATCCGGAATTTGCGGAGCTGTTCGGCAATTTTGCCTTCGACGAGGTCGTGAACAGCGACGATCTCAGCGAAAAAACGCGCTTTCTGGCGATCCTGGCGGCGCTCATCGGCTGCCAGGGGCTCGACGAATTCAAAGTGATGCTCCCCGCCGCGCTCAATTTCGGCGTGACGCCCGTCGAGGCGAAGGAGACCGTCTACCAGGCGGTCGCCTATCTCGGCATCGGCAGGGTGTACCCCTTTTTGCTTGCGGCGAACGAGGTCTTTGCCGCGCACGGCATAAAGCTCCCGCTCGAAGGGCAGGCGGACGCGGGCGCGCAGGACCGCCTCGCCGCGGGCGAGCGGACGCAGATCGCCATCTTCGGCGAGGGCATGCGCGGCTTTGCGGAAAAGGGGAAGGAGAACGGGCAGGTCAACAAATGGCTGGTCGACAACTGTTTCGGCGACTATTACACCCGCGGCGGGCTGGACCTGTGCAGCCGCGAGATGATCACCTTCTGTTTTCTGGCGGCGCAGGGCGGGTGCGAACCGCAGCTTACGTCGCATGCGGCGGCGAACATGCGCATCGGCAACGGCAGGGAATTTCTCGTCAAAGTCGTTCTGCAGTGTCTGCCGTACATCGGCTATCCGCGCAGCCTCAACGCGCTGCGCTGCGTGAACGAGGCGGCAAAACAATAGGGCGCTGCCGCGCGCAGAGAGGGCGGGCGCTCCGCCCGCTGCTTTTTTGCGGCGCGCAAAAGGAATGGACGGGGCGGCGTCTGTGCAATATAAGGAAGAGGGCGCAGGCCCCGAAAAACAAAACGGAGCGGATCGTATGGGTACATTGACGGACGGAGCGGTGCAGGCGCTCCTTGCAAAACAGCGCGCTTTTTTTGCGGAAGGGAAGACGCTCGCCTATGCGTTCAGGCGGGCGCAGCTGGAAAAACTGCGGCAGGCGCTCCTGCGGCGGCAGACCGCGCTGGAAGAGGCGCTCGCGGCGGACCTGGGCAAAAGCCGCACGGAGAGCTGGCTGACCGAGATCGGGTTCGTGCTGGCGGGCATCACGCATACGCTGAAACACCTGAAACGCTGGATGAAGCCCGTCCGCGTGCGCTCGCCGCTGACGGTGTTCCCCGCAAAGAGCCGCGTCGAAAGCGGACCCTATGGCTGTGCGCTCATCATCGGCCCGTTCAATTACCCCGTGCAGCTGTTGCTGGAGCCGCTCGTGGCGGCGATCGCCGCAGGCAACTGCGCGGTGCTCTGCCCGTCGGAGCGTACGCCGCGCACGGCGGCCGCTCTGCGCGGGCTGATCGCGGAGACCTTCGGAGAGGAATACGTTGCCTGCACCGAAGGCGGCGCCGAAAACTGCGCGGCGCTGCTGCGCGCCCGCTTCGATACGGTCTTTTTTACGGGCAGTGCGCGCGTGGGCAGGATCGTCATGCGCGCCGCGGCGGAGCATCTGACCCCTGTCACCCTTGAACTCGGCGGCAAAAGCCCCGTCATCGTGGACGGAACGGCAAAGCTGCGCACCGCGTGCGAGCGCATCGCCTGGGGCAAGTTCCTCAACGCGGGGCAGACCTGCGTCGCGCCCGATTACGTTTTTGTGCACAGGAGCGTGCTCCCCGCGTTCCTGGAGGAGATGAAGGCGGCGATCCGCCGCTTTTACGGCGCGGACGCGAAGGCGTGCGCCGATTACGGGCGGATCGTGGACGGGCGGCAGGTGAGCCGTCTCCGCATGATCCTGCAGGAGGATGCGGAAGCGATCGTGTACGGCAGCACGGTCGACGAGGCGGAGCGCTATATCGAGCCTACGCTGCTCTGCCCGCGGGAGATCGGAAGCGCCGCCTGCATGCGCGAAGAGCTGTTCGGGCCGCTCCTGCCCGTGTTCGCGTACGACGCGGAGGAGGAGCCGATCGCCTACGTCAACGCGCACGAAAAACCGCTCGCACTCTATGTGTTCAGCGAGGACGGCGCCGCAGCCGAACGCATCCTGCGCCGCACTTCGTCGGGCGGGGCGTGCATCAACGATACCATCGGGCAGCTCATCAACCCGAACCTGCCTTTCGGCGGGGTGGGAGAGTCCGGCATGGGCAGCTATCACGGGGAATACGGCTTTTTTGCCTTTTCGCACCGCCGCGCCGTCCTGCGCCGTTCCACGCGCATCCGCGTTACGCTCGCCTTTCCGCCGCATACCGCGAAAAAGTATGACCGCCTGCGCAAGTTTATGAAGTGAAGGCGCCGCCGCGGAAGGGCGGGGAAGCGGAGACGCGGCGAAAATCCTGTTTTTCGCGGATCGGGCACGGGCGCGCCCCCGCGTTTTTTACCGAAGAGGGCGCCCGTGTGCGTTCTGCGGGATAGGATACGGCAGACATAAAAAATACGGCGGCGCTGTTTTGCGCCGCCGTTCTTCTGTTCCTGCGTTCCGCCGTTTTTGCGTTCCGTTGTGCCCGCGGATTGCCGTTTCCGCGCTTTTGGGTTTTGCGTTCCGCCGCTTTGTCGGCGGGGCGCCCCCCAAAGGTTTACGCGGAGAAGGTCATCCCCACACGAAATTTTCCTTCCCGGCGCCGACTTCAAAAAAGTATTTTGCGATGCCGAGGTCGAGTTTTGCATAAAACCCGCGCTTTGCCGCCGCCGTTACGGTGTTCCCTTCGAGGGAAAACAGAAATTTTTGCTGATTCATGGCGGTGGGGGCGAGCTGCGCGCATTCCATGCCGCGCAGGAACCATTCGGGCGGTACCGACCGCGCACGGTACAGCGAGGAGAGGGGCTTGGATCTGTGCGGTACGCCCTGCGTTTCGCCGTACCCGAGCGCAAGTACGCATACCGCCTTTGCACCCTCTTCCGTCCGTTTCCGAACGCTTCGTTTTTTGTAGGTCAGCGCCACGAAACAGCTGTTCAGCCCGCGCATCTGCGCGGCAAGCGCAAGGCGCGCGCCGCAGACCCCGAGCCGCTCCTGCAGGTCGGGGGCGGGCTTCCCCGCCAGGATGATGTAGTTGCGCACGCCCGAAAACTTTCCGTAATGCGCCATTGCGCCGCTGAACGCCGTCGGTTCGTTTACGGCGATGCCGAGCCGCACGCCGTATTCCCTGTTGCAGGCGTCGATCTCCTCCCGCAGTGCGGCGACCGCCTCCTGCGGCAGAGGCTGCGGCGTATACCTGCGCACGGAATGGCGCGCGCGGATGGCTTCCAAAAGATCCATTTCCGTTTGTCGCTCCTTGTTTCTTTTTCGGCAACAGGATAGCAGAAAATGCAAAAAAACGCAAGCGGCGGGCAGGGGTTGTTCGTTTTTTACGGGCGGGAGCCGAAACGCCCGCCCTTTGGTCGGCGGGGCGGTGCCTCCGTATGCAGACTTCCGCGGCAGGGCGGTGCCTTCGCCTTGCGCTCCTTCGTGCCCGCCCTTCGTTTGGCGGGGCGGCACCTTCGCCCCGCGCTCCTTCGCACCCGTGCCTCCGTTCGGCGGGGCGGCGCCTCCGTATGCAGACTTCCGCGGCAGGGCGGTGCCTTCGTCCCGCGCTCCTTCGTGCCCGTGCCTCCGTTCGGCGGGGAGGTGCCTTCGCCACGCGCTTCTTCGTGCCCGCCCTTTGGTCGGCAGGGCGGTGCCTTCGCCCCGCGCTCCTTCGTGCCCGCCCTTTGGTCGGCGGGGAGGAGGGGGCGAGGGGGGCGGCGGACGCGGATTTTGTAATATAAATACAAAAAATAAAAAATTTTTTCAGAATAAGTATTGACAAGACGGTTTTTATGTTGTATAATACATTTGAAAAACACGTGTTTCTGATAAGAATTTTTTTAACGGGAAGGCGTGATTTTATTTTTTTCAGAAAAGAAACACGTGTTTCTTATAAATTTCAGAGGAGGAAAGAGGTGAAAGCATACGGAAAGGAAGGGGGCGCCCGCCGCCCTTGGCGCAGAAGGGCGCGGCTCCGTTTGATATCGCTTGCGGCGGCGCTCGCGCTCGTCCTGTCGCTGTGCCTGTGCGCATGCGCGGAGGGAGGCGTCGGCGAAAAAAGCGATACCGTCACCGACAATGCAGTGGAGAGTTCGTCTATGAAAACAGTTTACAGTTTGTCCGCTACCGACGCGCTCGGAAGAAGCGTTTCTCCAGTCCTGTCGTTCAACGAAGAACGGAAAGTCGGCATCTTTTATTTCCTTTGGACGGGGGAACACGGCAGCACGGGGGCAAGATTAGACGGCCACACGCTGGATATTTCCAAACTGCCCCGTGAAGAGATCACGTCTGCCTCGGATATCGGCAGGCACCATTATTGGAACGAGCCGCTGTACGGGTATTACCGTTCGGACGATCCGTGGGTGTTCCGCAAGCACCTCGAATTATTTGTCATGGCCGGCATCGATTACCTTGTGTTCGATTACACCAATTCAAACTACGACGCCGAGACGGACAGCCCTGTAAATTATTATAAATCGGTAACGGAAGTCCTGTTCCCCGTGGCGCTGCAAATGCAGGCGGAGGGATGGAATATCCCGAAGTTCATCTTTATGCTGAACAACGCTTCGGATAAAACGGTGAAGTTCCTGTACGAAGATTACTACACGAACCGCGAATACGATTCTCTCTGGTACCGCGGGCGCGACGGTCTGGCGCTGGATAAAAACGCGGAAGGAAAGCCTTGGGTCATCTGCGGCGACGTAACATACCTCGACGAGAGCATAAAAAACGCCTTTTACATAAAACGCACGCAGTGGCCGAATGAGGCGTCGTCTGCGGATCCGGCGTGGGATTTCGCCTATAAGGACGACGGTTTCCCTTGGATGAGTTGGGAACGCGTCCGAAACGGTGCGCGCAAGCAGTACAGCCATAACGGCATTATGTCTGTATCGATCGCACAGCACGTTAACGGCGCTTTCAGCGACGCGGTGCTTAACGAAGACAACTACAATGCGAATTACGGCAGAGGGTGGGTTTCATCCGACAACAACGGTTTCGGTGCGAACAATGCCGAGCGCGTTGCGGCAGGCACGAATTTTCAGGAACAGTGGGATTATGCCGTTGCCGAAGCGCAGAAGGGCAATGTGAACAACATCTTTGTTACGGGTTGGAACGAGTGGGTAGCGCAGAAACAGCCCGCCGGCAACGGCAGACCGACGAGCTACTTCGTCGATCTGTACAACGACGAATTTTCCCGCGATGCCGAAATGAGCAAGGGCGACCTCGGCGACAATTATTATATGCAGCTGGTCGAAAACGTGCGCCGTTTCAAAGGCGTCCCCGCCGCCTCTTCCGCTTACAAAATGGAGCAGAAAAGCGTGCCGTCCCTCGATGACCTTTCTCCTTGGGAGGGCGTTGCAGGATTCGGAGATACCGCTGGCGATACCGCCGCGCGCAACCATGCGAGTTCCAACGATTCGCTCCCCGCATACATTGACGAAACGGGCCGCAACGATATTGTGAATGTGCGCGCCGTGTACGATGCGGAGAATTTGTACTTCCTCATCACCTGCGCGAAGGAGGTCACCGCATACGAGGCGGGGGATAAAACGTGGATGAATCTATTTCTTTCCGCGGGCGGCAGCGGCTGGAACGGGTTCGACTACGTCGTCAATCGCACGGTTACGGGCAACACCGCTTCGGTTGAACGCTTGGGTACGGACGGCGAAACAAGCGGTGTAACCGGTACGGCGCAGCTGTACCGAAATGGCAGGTATCTCGTAATATCCGTGCCGCGCAAGGCGGTGGGGATGGACAAGAACAAATTTTCGTTCAGCTTCAAGGTCGCCGACCATGTGGTCGGGTATACGGACATCATGAACTATTACATACAGGGAGACTGCGCCCCCATCGGCAGGTTCGGGTACACCGTTTCGGGCTGAGCAAGGTGGGATAAGGTTTCATGCAAACAGGTACCTGTTTTTCCGTTGCTTCCGCAACGGAAAACACACGTAACGGCAAATTGCTAAACTGCCGTGAAGATGTTTCTATGCGGCAAACCCTCCCGTACGGGAGAAAAAAACAAAAATATCAGGAGGAATGTATGAGAACAAAAAGCAAAACACTTGTCTGTCTGCTGCTCGGGCTGGTGATGCTGCTCTCTTTGGCAGGGTTCGGCATCGTGGCGTTTGCAGAAAGTCAGGCTGAGCAGCCTGAAACAGCTTTTGATAGCAATGGATGGTTCAAACAGGATGCTTACAATGCGATGCAGGATAAAACCAATGTATTAATTGAAGGTACATTAGTAGGTAATCCGGGAGACGGGTACCTTGGATATCTTCCGCCGGAGAACCCTGCGAGTCAAGGTTATACCGAAATGGCTACCTTTGCAGAAGCAAAGATCTTTAACAACAAAGAGTTGAATGTTCAGGAAACGATCAGCTTTGAGATCGGTATCCAGCCGAACAGCGGTCATGGTTGGAGAATGTTTAACCTTTACGACAGCGAAAATTTGAGTAACTACTATCAATCCAAGGAATCAAACACGCCGTTTGGTATTTTGTTTGACGCGATGGGAAATTCCGTGCAATTATTTGTTAACGGTAAGCAGATAACGGATTTGGAAGGCGGTGTCGCGACCGTTCCAATCAGCACAGATAATACGAAAAAATTGTCTCAAACGTATATCATGCATTATGTGAGCATTGATATCGGGACAGAAAGTACGAAAATCTATATCAATGATACGCTTGTGGCTGATGTTGAAGAGGCAACGCAGGCGAATTTCCCTTCCGGGAAAGTGAATGCGGTTCTTCATTTCAGCGGTCAGGGGACCGATCCGTGGGTTGCGGTGAGTGCTTTTAACCCGTTCACGATTTACAAGTCCTCCGTGGCGAGCGGCACGGCGGTCAAGGCGTTGGAATGGAATACGGACATCACGCTGAACCTTACCCAGCCCGCGGCAAAAATTTCCGTCACCAATGCGAAAGGGCAGGTCGTAGAGCTTACAAAAGACACCGATTATACGGTGAGCGGCAACACGGTCACGTTGAAGGCGACGGCGATCAGAGACAAGGAATTCGGCTTCTATCCGTTGGATACGCAGTTTGTGATCACGTCTGAAGACGAGAGGACGACGACGTTCGGGCTGACCATTCAGTACGCCGATCCTCCCGCGCTCGTCACGGAGCAGACGGCGCCGCAGATGGTCGCGGAGGAGCTTACCGCTGACCTTGCGATCGGCGTCACCTACGAGCGGGACGAGACATATACCGTTTTGCTCGACGGCGAAGCGCTGACCGCAACGGAAGACTATACGGCGGCATGGGCTGCGAACACGATCACGCTCACGCTGAAAAAAGAGCTTATAAACGGGTTGGAACAGGGGCTGCATACGTTTACGCTGGAAACAATGGCAGGTTCCGTCGAATACAAAGTGTTCCGCAAAACGGCGCAGAACGAATGGGTCAATGCGGACACGATGGACGAAAAGACGGACGGCGTCACGGGCGACGGTGCGCCCGAAAGCGTGACCAAGGACGGCGCGGGGAACACGACCGTGCATATGGGCATGCTCAGCCGCGTCTATTACTCCGAACCCATCGATCTTTCCGAAACGCTGTACCTCGAACTGGATATCAACAAACTCGAACTGGGCAGCGGGCACGGCTGGTTCGTTATCGGTTTGACCAATGATATCACGAAGCTTGCAACGTTCGACCAAAATGCGACGAATACCAGTCTCGCCTTCCTGTACGACCATACGAAAGGGGAGTTCCAGTGCCCGAGCTTCGTAAGCGACCTGCCCACGCAGGCGAAACCCGAATACATCAACCAGAACGGGCCGCAGCTGTTCTCCTTCACCATCACAGACGAAGGGACGGTCGTCACCTTCAACGGGAAACAGATCTGGGATACGGACGTATGGACGCTTGACAGCTTTGCGGGCGGCAAGGCGTACCTCGGCATCTTCTCGGGCACGGGCACGCTCGACATCACCACCCGTACGAATCCCGCGTCGCCTGCGGCGAACACCTACGGGCTGGAATATACGCTCGGCGCAAACACGGACGTTTCCTTCGACATGTACAACACGGAGGCGGTCTCCGCGGTGAAGTACGGCGACGAAACGCTCACCGCAAATACGGACTATACCTTTGCGGACGGCAAGCTCACCATCAAGGGCAGCTACCTGCAGACCATCGCCTATGCGGACGTGATGCGGTTCACCGTCGTTGCGGACGGCGTGGAATTGAAGGCGAACATCAAGGCGCTGTGCGAAGTCAGCGCGGATAAGTCCGCCGTGGCGACCGTCGGCGAAAACGGCGCAGTGTTTGAAAACGCGTTCGACGGCAAAACGGTCACGTCCGTCGTGGATATGGATACGATGGAAGAGCTTACCTCTTCGCAGTTCACCTTCGAAGGCGGCAAACTGACCGTTGCCAAGGAATATTTCACCGAAAACAAGACCTATTCGTTTGCGGTCGTGGCGGGCGACGATCTGTACTTCGCCATGGCGATCGCCGAAAAGTACGAAAACGGCTGGGCGCAGAAGGGCGGCACCGGTACGGGCACGTATGACGACGGGCTGTTCAGCGTGAAGGGCGAAGGGAATTATCTCTACGAACAGCTCATCGACCTGACCGAAGGCGAGGTCAGCTATACGCTCACCATCGATGCGCTGAACGGGTATTACCTGAACGGGCAGACGGGTTCGAGCGACGCGCACGTTGCCGTTTACCTCTATGACATTTACAGCGGGAACACGCTCACCGTCGAGATCCATGCGAACGTCGACCCCGCAACGGCGGAGGAAGGCGCATACCTCGGGTACGTTGTGCTGTCCGTACGGGATAAGAACGGAAACAACGTGTACGTGAACAACACGGCGATCCCCGACAACAAAACCTTCCATGACGGCAGCGTCATCGGGGAGAACACGATCGGGTTCCGCTATGAGGGTAACCAGCTCATCGTGACGCTGAACGATGCGGAATATTACTTCAACGGCATCGGCAACACCGTTCTCACCGACCTGCGCATGGGCGTTTCGGCGACGGCGGACGTCGGCGGCGAACAGAACGCTTTCTCGATCCGCGTCAAGGATGGGGGTAGCGCGCCTTCCGATCCGTCCGAACCTGAAGACAGCACGTGGATCATCATCGTGTGCGTCGTGGCGGCGGTCGTGGTGGCCGGCGTCGTGGCGGCAGTCGTCATCGTAAGGAAGAAGAAGGCGGGAAAGACCTCCGGTAAGGACGGGCAGGACGAATAAAGCGCCGCGCTGCGCGCGGCGGCAGAAGGCAGGGCGGGCGCATCCGCGCCCGCTTCTGTCAAAGGACGGAGTTATGCGGGAAAAATTCAAAAATCTATCGCCGCTGTGGGCTGCGCTGACGGCGGTCGCGCTGGCGGGCGTCATCGCCTTTGCGGTGCTGGTCGGCGCGGGCGTTTCCGCGGCGGGAGGGAGCGACGCGTTCCCCGTTCCCGCCGCGAGCGGCGCCGTGCGCATGGCGGAGGACGATACATATTTTGCCGCCGCCGATGCGGACGGGCTGCTTTCGTGTTATAATAAAGCGGACGGCGCGCTGCTGTTTTCCTATCGGAAACCTGCCGCCGACGGCAGCGGGAGCAGTGCGGGCGTTCTGAGCGTTTCGCTCTACGGCGGGCAGGTGTTCGCCCTGTACGGCGACAGGCAGGTCCTGCGCTTTGCTGCCGAAGGCGACGGTACGCCTGCGGGCGTGCTGGAAACGAACTATGTGCCGCAGCAGGCGTATTTCCCTGCTTCGGGCAGCCTGTTTGCGGTGTACGGCGTGGTCGGCGCGCGGAAGGAAGTGTACCTGCTCCGCACCGATTTCGGCGGTACGCCCGAATCGCCCGTAAGTTACCGCGATTATCCGAAGCTGGACGGCGGCGAATACGCCGTCAGTTCGGGCGGCGTGGAAACGGGCGTGCAGGGGATCTGCGTGACGGAGGACGAACGCGTGTACGTCGCTTCGGATATTTACACCGTGCGCGCTTTCACGGCGAACGGCATGACGGACGGATACGAGCAGTACGACATCCCCGCGCAGAAACTCGCCGCACTCTGCGAAACGGAAACGGGGTTTGCGGGGATGGACCTCGCGGGCAATTTTTACCGCTTTGACGATACGTTCAACGCAGAGTATATTTTGCGCACGGGGCAGGCGTTCGATACCGTGCTGTGCGCGGGCGGCACCTTTTACGGCGCGGGCGGCGGCAGGGTCGTCGGCGTGCGCGCGGACGAGGGGCAGCTGTTCAACATGGCGGCGGACGGCGGCACGCTTCTCATGGCGGCGGAAAACGCCTTTGTGCTTTCGGACGGCGGTGCGCGCTATATCGGCGTTGCGCTCGCGCGGCAGATGGCGGCGTATGCGGGGCTGCTGCCCGTGTATATCCCGCTGCTCGCCGTGTTTGCGCTCTTTCTCGTGTTCGCGGGGCTGCATGCGTGGCGCCCGCTCGGCGCGCGCGTCAACCGCGGCCTGGCGCTGTGCGGCAGAACGTTCGTAAAGCATAAATTCGCGTACCTCGGGCTGATCCCCACCTTTGCGCTGCTCGCCGTATTCTATTACTGGCCCATCGCGCGCGGGTTTGCGCTCTCCTTTTTCAATTACAACGGCGTGACGAGCGAGTTCGTCGGGCTTCAGAATTTCGGCGACGTGCTGCAGAATTCCATCTTCTGGAATTCCACGCTGAACATGTTTATTTTGCTGGTGACCGACCTTGTAAAGGCGATCGTGCCGCCGCTCATCTTTGCGGAGTTTATCCTCGCCGTGCGCAGCAAGCGGTTTTCCTTTGCCGTGCGCGTGCTCCTGTTTATCCCGGGCATCCTGCCCGGCGTTGCCGGTACGCTCGTGTGGGTGAACGGTATCTTCGGCAGCGACAGCTACGGGCTGCTGAACAGCATCTGTTCGCTGTTCGTGCCGGGGTTCATGCAGACGTGGATCGGGCCGTACCTCGAAACGCGGTCGCTCGTCTCCATCATCATGTTTTCCTTCCCGTGGGTCGGCTCGTACCTCATCTTTTACGGCGGCGTCATGGGAATCCCGAAATCGCTGTTTGAAGCGGCGGAGCTGGACGGCTGCGGCTGGTGGAGGCGGATGGCGACCATCGACCTGCCGCTCATCTTCGCGCAGATCAAATATATCTTTATCACTTCGTTCATCGCGTCCGTGCAGGACTACGGCAGGCTGTTCATCACGGACCAGTCCACGGGGCACGGGCTGAAGGTGCCGGCGCTCATCATTTACGAGAGCATCTACAAGGGCGGGAGCGAACCGAATTACGGCTTATCCAGCGCGATGAGCATGTTCCTGTTCCTCTTCCTGCTGGCGGCGACCATCCTCAGCTTCCGTAAACAGACGAGCAAGGAGGAGCTGTGACATGCGTGAAAATTCGTTTGCGGCCGTCAGGCACAAGATGCGCAAACGCGGCATAAACGGCGTTGTCGCGCAGTCCGTGCTCATCTTTTATCTCGTGCTGATGCTGTTTTTCACCCTGCTTCCCGTCATCATCACGGTCATTCTTTCGCTGAAAACGGAGCAGGACATCTCGACGGGCAGCCTTTGGTCGCTGCCGAGCAGGATCCAGTGGGAAAATTACTCTTCGGCGATCGTAGAGGCGCTGCCGAACATGGGCATCACCATTTTCATCGCGCTCGTGTCCGTCGTCGCCATGACGCTGCTCTCCGCGTTTTCGGCGTACATCTTCGTGCGCAAGCGCTTTCCCGGCAGGAACCTGCTGTTCTACCTCGTCATCCTGCCCATGCTCGTGCCGGGCGTCGTGTCTCTGACGCCGCAGTATCTGAACATCGTGCAGATGAACCTTTTGGGAAGCTGGTTCGCGGTCATCCTCCCGTATATCGCGGGCAACCAGATCGCCTCTATCTTCCTGTTCCGCACCTTTATGGCGCAGCAGCCGGCGGACATCTACGAGGCGGCGGAGATCGACGGCTCGGGCGATGTGCGCACCTACTTTTCGCTGTGCCTCCCCATGACGTTCGGGATCATCATGGTGCAGGGCGTATCCATTTTTTCGGCGATCTACAACGACTACCTGTGGCCGCTGATGATCTTCATGAACAACCCCGAGCACGGCACGCTGATGCCCGCGCTCAAAGACCTCGCCGTGAAAGCGAGCGAGGCGATCCTCTCCGACGGCACGATGGCGGGCAGGGGCGCGACCTATGCGCTGTACCTGGTCAGCGGCATCCCGCTCGTCATAACCACGGTCATCGGACTGAAATTCTTTATCGACGGCGAATTCGCGTCCGGGCTCAAACTCTGACGCGCGCAAATCAATCAAGGAGAAAATTATGAAAATCCTGAAAAAAGTTCTTATTTTCGTTTTCGTATGCGCCTTTCTGCTGCTCGGCGTTGCCTGCGGCACGGACACCGGCACGGATGACACGGGTGGCGGGACCGAAAAGGGCGGCACGATCAACATTTTCCTGCCCATCGATTCGGACAGCGAAACGGCGTTCAAAAACGTCGGCAATGCCTACAAAAAGTTAAAAAAGGCGCAGGGCGTGGACGTCAACGTCGTCGTCCGTTCCTCGCAGGACCCGCAGGGCTACTATACCGCCGTCGACGGGCTTTTAAAGAACCCGGACAAACAGGACGGCGACATCATCCAGGCGAACACCGTTTCGCAGTACTACGGCACGGGCGCGCTGGTCGACTTCACGCCCTACCTGAACACGCCCAACGCGTACAACGGCAATAAGGTCTGGAAGACGACGCTGCGCGAGGACGCATACCGTGCGGACGTCAAAACGCAGCACATCTACAACCTTTCCATGGAGGGCAACGCCTTCGTCGCGTTCTACAACAAAGCGACGTTCAAGGCGAACGATATCACGCCGCCGACGACGTGGGACGAATTCATCGATATTCTTGATAAGCTGAAAAACGACGTCGGCTATACAGCGCCGCTCGGGCTGAACTTCGACGAGGCGGGGCTGGAGAGCAACAACTTCAACTGGGTGCTGCAAATGTACATGGACCAGTACTTCCGCGACATGATCGACGCCGCGCATTCGAAGGAAGGGGACTATTCTTATATCCCCGAGATCGACGAGGTGTGGCAGTACGATGCGACCGACCCGACCAACGATTCGCCGAGCAGGTATACGTATAACTTTACGCGCGTGGTCAACGAGTACTTCAAGGACGGCAGCACGTTCAACACCGCTTCCGCCCGCTTTGCGGACCTGATGGGCAACATCAAGGAGCTCGTGTCCTATGCCTCCACCGATTATTCGAGTTCCGCCATCCGCCAGCGCTTCCAGAACGACGCGCTCACCGTGAGCGACGTGCAGGATTACGAGCTGAACAACCGCGTGGCGGTCTATCTGCTGCGCCTGGACTACATCACCGACCATCAGAAGTCGCTCGGGCAGGCGATGGGCAAGCCGAACGGCGTCGTGCCGACGGACGAGCTTTCGGATATGCTCGGCTGGTTCAAACTTCCCGCCATGCCGAACAACGGCGGAGCCGGCGCGCCCGCGGCGGACAATCTGCGCACGCTCGGCGGGCCGGACCATCACCCGCTCGCGCTCGTCAACCGCAATGCGGAAAAGACGGAGCTTTGCATCGACTTCCTGAAATATCTCTTCTCGCCGCAGGGCTTCGACGAGTATTACAGGCACTATAAAAACCTCGGCAAGGTGTGCGCGATGCAGTGCTACCTCAAAGACTACGAACTGCCCGAAGAAGTGAGCATCGAGGGCGAAACGGAGTTCGAGGGCGACTGCTCCACCAACCCGTACAGGCTCTTTGCCACGTATTATTCCGAAAATACGGGCATCCTGGCGACGGGCGGCATGCTGCAGGATCTGGTCAACGCGCAGATCTCGCAGTACCTGCGCGCCGAAAGCGGCACGGAATGGACGGCGTACGGCGCGGAGATCCTGCGCCTGATGAAAAACGCCTTCCCCAACTATGCAGAGTGGCGCGGACTGAAAGAAACGAGCCTCGATTGGTACATCGGTTCCGACGTCAGCTTTGCGACCGACCCGATGAAGTCGTGACAGCCCCGATGCTGTAAGAATATGAGCCGCGCGGCGGTCTCCGCCGCGCGGGATCAAAGGAGGGGTTTCTGCATGAAAAAGAGCAAAAAGATCGCGGCGCTGGCGCTTGCCGCTTCCATGAGCCTCGGCGCGCTTGCAGGCTGTGCGGGCGGGGAGCTCGAAGACCGCCCCGACGGGCTTGCGGACGGCTTTACGATGACGGCGGCCGCCGACGACGTGGGGCGCTCCTTTTCGCCCGTTTCGGGGTACGAACAGGATAAGTATGTAGGCATCTTCTATTTTCTGTGGAACGGTTCCGATCAAAGCCCGATCAAGGACGTGAGCAACAACTACGAAAAGAACGGGACGGTGATGAGCGAGCTTCTGGCACGCCAATCGGCGGGCGGCACGCAGGAGATGAACGCCTTCCATTATTGGGGGCAGCCGCTGTACGGCTATTACAATGCGGACGACGAATGGGTCATCCGCAAGCACATCGAGCTGTTCATCCACGCGGGGCTGGATTTTATCGCCTTCGATACGTCGAACGGGCGCATCTACGACGTGCAGGCATACGCCTTTCTCGACCTGCTGCTCGAATATTACGAGCAGGGGTTCGACGTGCCGAAAGTGATGTTCCTTACCTCCGTCGACCCCGCTACGTCGCGGACGTCGGTGGAACAGATCTACAACACGTTTTACGATCCGGAATTTTACCCCGAGTACGCGCCCCTCTGGTTCCGCGGTACGCAGAACAAGCCGTGGATCATCGGCAGCACGACGGGCGATCCCCTGATCGATTCGGCATTCTACTTCAAACTGCCGCAGTGGCCGAACGCCGCCATCGAAAGCGCGCGCTTCCCCTGGATGGACTGGAACTATCCGCAGGACATCTACACCGATCCGCAGGTCGGCAACATCATGTCCGTTTCCGTTTCGCAGCACGTCGGCATCTCGGCGACGAGCAAGCCGCTTGCCGATTTCAGCGATTCCGGGCTGTTCGCGCCCGAAAACCGTGCGGAATTGCAAAAAAACGGCTTTGATTTTGATGCAAATTACATGGATTTGGTGTATAATGCAAATTGGGGAAGAGGATACGACCATACCGAAGGCAAAAACAGCCGCGAACGCGCGCTTGCCGAAGGCACGAATTTCGAACAGCAGTGGGATACCGTGTTCAAAAACGAAGCGGACGGCGACGGCGGAAACGACGTGGACCTCGTTTTCGTGACGGGCTGGAACGAATGGATCGCGCAGAAGCAGCCGAACAGTTCCGTCCTCGGCGACGATTACTGCCATTTCGTGGATACCTTCAACATGGAGTTTTCGCGCGATATCGAGATGAATGCGGAGTATCTTGACAATTACTACCTTTCCCTCATCCGCAACGTGCGCGAGTACAAGGGCGAGGGGAGCGGCAGAACGTTTGCCGAAAGCGAAGAGCCGCTCGATTCCCTGATGGACGGGCTCGGCGGCTGGAACGGGGAGAACGTAGCCGTTTTCCGCGATTTTACGGGGGAGACGATCGCGCGCAGCGCATTGGATACCTCGGGGCAGAACGTGCTCGAAAACGATACGGGGCGCAACGACATCACGGAAGTGCGCGTCGCTGCGGACAGAGAGAACGTGTACCTGCTCATCCGTACCGCGGAGGACGTGACCGCGCCTGAAGAGGGCGACGAGCGCTGGATGAACGTTTATCTCGGAGCGGAAGGCGCGTCCGACGGCTGGATGGGGATGCAGTACGTGCTCAACCGCACGCCCGAAGAGGGAAAAACGTCGCTGCACCGCATCGACGGCGGCGGGTTTACCTTTGTCGGGACGTGTGAAAGCAGCGTCGAGGGGAACATCATGCGGATCAAGGTGCCGCGCTCGGCGATCGGGCTGCCCGTCGGGCGGTCGCTGGGGATCAAAGTCGCGGACAACCTGCAAAAGGATCTTGACGTCGCCGAGTTTTACGTGAACGGCGACGCGGCTCCCATCGGGAGGATGCGCTACGTTTATAAAGTCACCGAGTAAGAGGGGAATGTAAGCATATGGGCAAAGCGGTCAACAGGAACGATGTTGCCAAGCGTGCGGGGGTGGCTCCGTCCACCGTCTCAAACGTGATCAACGGCACAAAATTTGTCAGCGACGAGGTCAAACAGCGCGTGCTGCGCGTCATTGCGGAACTGGAGTACGAGCCGAACCTTTTAGCGCGCAGTTTCAAAATGAATTCGACGAAGCAGGTCACCATCCTGCTGAGCACGCTGGATAACTTTGACGAGCTGTACCGCGGTATGTACGAGATCGCTTTCCCCTCCGGGTACTCCCTGAACGTGATCATAGCCAACGACAACCGCGTAAATTACTACAACAACTGCTACGCGCACCGCAGCGAGGGCATCATCAATCTGTCGCGCTTTTTCTGTACGGAAAAGGAGTACACGAAACTTATTTCGCACGATATAGCCGTCGTAAACGTTGCGCCCGGCATCGAAAATTTTGAAGTGAGCATCAACTACGTCAACGCGGTGGAAGCGCTTGTCGGCGAGCTGCTGAAAAAGGGGCGGACGCACGTTGCGTTCCTTGCGGATACCTCCCGCGCGGAGATCGAGCCGGATACCCGCCTGATCGCCATGCGCTATTTCCTCGGCCGGGCGGGCGTCGCTTTCGACGAGCGCCGCCTCTGCTGCTTTCAGGACAATATCGTGACGCTGAGCGCGTCCGAATTCGGGTACAATGCCGCGGCGGATATTTTGCAGCGCTTCCCCGACACGGACGCCATCTATTGCGTGAACGACAACATTGCGCTCGGCGCATACAAATGCCTGAGCGAGCGCGGGCTGCGCATCCCGCAGGATATTTCTCTCTGCGGCTGTGACGACATGCTGATCAGCCGTTACATTTCTCCCGCGATCTCGTCGATGGGGTACGACAAGGCAGAATTCGGCAGGCTGTGCATGAACAATATCCTGGAACAGCTGAAGGGCAATACGCAGCAGGAACGCAAATACATCCTGTACGCCGAATACAGAGCCAGAAGTTCTGTCTGAGCGGATCGTAGCGGAGGCTTTCGCCGCGTGCGGGAGCCTCCGTTTTTGAGAGGAGCCGAAATGAGTTTTTACAGTTCAGACGCCGCGGCGGGCACGATAACGGTCCGCAGGCAGGAAACGGGCAAGGACTGGTGCAATTTTTTATGGAACGACGGCGGGTTCCAGTGTGAAGTCACGCACACGGGCGCGTCCTCTTCAAAATTTGTTTCCGCCACGGCGGAAGCGATCGTACTGAACGAGCCGAAGAGCGGCGTCGTCTATTTCCGCGACGAGGAAACGCGCGCCTACTGGAACGCGGGCGGCTGGCCGAGCGCCGTGCCCGTCGGGGAGTTCCGCTGTATTCACGGGCAAACGTTCAGCGCCGTCCGTTCCGAACGCGACGGGCTGGAAACGGAAGTCGCGTTCGCCGTGCCGGATGCGCGCCCGTACGAAGTGCGGCGGGTCACCCTCCGCAACAAGAGCGGGCGGGTGCGCCGCGTCAGCGTGATCGCCGGTACGGTGTTCCGCATGGACGGGTACGCGATGCCGTTCTATTACAACGCGGGCACGACGAGCGAAACAAAATATCTTGCCGATTGCAGTGCGGTCGTCTGCCTTTCGCAGAATCCGTATGCAAAATTCGACTGCCCGCACGGGTTTGTGATGTCTTCCGAGGCGGCGGACGCCTTTGAAGGATACCTTGACAATTTTACGGGCGTGAACGGCGGGCTTACGCGGCCGCTTGCCCTGGAAGAGGGGAACGATCTCTCCTGTTCGTGCGCGACGGTGCGCGCGCGCTGCGGGCTGTTGCAGAACAAACTCACGCTTGCCGCAGGCGAGAGCCGCACGCTGTACTACTTCATCGGGTTCGAAAGCGCGCACGCGCTCGCCGGAGCGCGTGCCGCCATGCTGGCGGAGGCGGAAGAACCGTTCGCGCCGGAGCGGGCGGAACGGTTCGGGCGGCTGCGCACCCGCTGCCCCGACGCGCGGTTCAACACGGTGTTCAATTATTGGGCGGAAAAACAGGTCAGTTACTGTGCCATCGGAAAAAAAGCGGTGCGCGACAACGCGCAGCTTGCAATGGGGTTCCTGAATTTCGATACGGTGCGCGCAAAGGAGGTGCTTGCCGAGTGCCTCGCCCGCCAGTATCGGGACGGGCACTGCGTGCTGCTCTGGTATCCCGTCACGGACACGAAGCTGTATTCCGACCCCGCGTTCTGGCTGGGTTGGGCGGTTTGCGAGTATATCAAAGAGACGGGTGAATTTTCTTTCCTTGACGAGGAATTTCCCTGGCTGGACGGCGGCGGCGCAAGCGTTGCGGAGCATCTCAAAGCGGCGGCGCGCTGGTACGCGGATCCTGCGAACGCGGGGCCGCACGGGCTGCCGAAGCTGTATTATGCGGACTGGAACGATGCGCTCAACATTCCGGACGAGAATGCGGAATCCGTCTTTATGGCGGAGTGCGTCTGCCTGTTGATGCGCGAATTCGCCGAATTGTTCGCCCGCGCGGGCGACGAGGCTTTTTCGGACTTCGCGCATGCGCAGCGGTGCCGGATGGCGGATCGGCTCAATGCCTGCGCCTGGAACGGCGATTATTATGTGCGCGCCTTTTCTGCGTGCGGAACGGTGGGGGATAAAACGAGCGGATACGGTACGTTTTATATCAATCCGCAGTCCTTTGCCGTCCTGGCGGGCGTTGTGCCGCCCGATCGGGTGCAGCCGCTGCTGCGGTCGGTGGACGGCGCCGTCACGCCCGAGGGCGTGCGGCTCTGTTCGCCGCCCTATCCGCGGTATGACGCGCGTGTGGGCAGGATGAGCGGCATGCTCCCGGGCGTTTACGAAAACGGCGGCATCTATAACCACGCAGGCTGCTTCAAAGTGATGGCGGACTGCGCGCTCGGCAGGGCGGAGGAGGCGTATGCGTCTCTCGGCGCGATCGTGCCGGACGGACCGCGGAACCCGAGCGAAAAGACGACGGTCGAGCCGTACGTGTTCGTGAACTGTTACCTCAAGCACCCTGCGGCGGATATGAAGTGCGGGCCGTCCTGGCAGACGGGGACCTCCGCGTGGGGGCTGCGCTGTTATTATGAAGGGATGCTCGGCATCCGCCGCGAATACGCGGGGCTGCGCATTTCGCCCTGCCTGCCTTCCGCATGGGAGGAGGCGTACGCCGAACGCGATTACCGCGGCAGCCGCCTGCGGATCTTTTATAAAAACCTGCGGCTGGGCGGCGTGCGGATACGCATAGACGGCGCTTGGGCGGCGGGGCAGCTCGTGCCGCCTTTTGCGGACGGCGGCGAACACATCATCGAAGTGGAATTCTGAAAAGGAGTACGATATCATGCAGCAACTTTACGGTTCGGAAACGCTTGTGCGGGAATATCTCCTGCCCCTTCGCCTGATCGCGGCGGAGGGGGATGCGGAACATGCCGACCTGCTTTTGCGTGCGGCGCGGAAACAGGTCGGGCTCGGGGTGCAGGAATCGGTGCACGTGCGGGGAAAGTGCCGCCTTGTGCTCGATTTCGGCAGGGAGCTGCGCGGCGGACTGCGCATCGTGCTCGGCAGGGCGGCGGGCAGTACGCGGGTGCGGCTGCGCCTCGGCGAATCCGTCGGCGAGGCGCTCTCCGAGGTCGGGCAGAAGGGCAGCACCAACGACCATGCCCTGCGCGACCTCACCCTGGCATTGCCGCAGCTGTCCGATCAGCAGTTTTTCGACAGCGGGTTCCGTTTCGCCTGCGTCGACTTTTTGGAGGAAACGACCGATCTGGAGCTGTTGGCGGTCAATGCCGTCTCGATGCGCGCGCCGCGCCCGCAGGTCGCGTCCTTCCGCTGTTCGGATAAGGAGATCGAACGCATTTTCGATACGGCGGCGCGCACCGTGCAGCTGTGCGCGGGCGAGTATATCTGGGACGGCATCAAGCGCGATCGCCTCGTCTGGGTCGGCGATCTGTATCCGGAAGTGACGGCGCTTCTTTCGCTCTGTGCGGACGACGGCTGCGTCGCGCGGTCGCTGGATTTTGTCAAAGAACAGACGCCGCTCCCCGGCTGGATGAACGGGTTCCCCATGTACAGCATGTGGTGGATCATTCTTGTGGAAGAGTATTACAGGGCGACGGGCAATGCGGACTATCTGCACGCACAGCGCGGCTATTACGAAGGGCTCATGCGGCAGATCGCGGACTGCATCGGCGAGGACGGCAGCTTCGATTTCGGCATGGAGTTCGTGGACTGGCCCACGCACGGCCATGCGGACGAAACGGAAGGGGTGCGCAGCCTGTGCAGGCTCTGCGCGCAGAGCGGCATGCGGCTGGAAGCGCTGTACGGCATACGCGGCGGCGCTGCCGCAGCCGTGGAACAAAAGCTGATGCGGGCGGGGGCGGAAGTCACCGAAAAACGGCAGATCGCGGCGCTCAAATACCTTGCGGGGGCGGCTTTGAGCGAACGCGAGCGGGCGATCCTTACCGAAGGCGGCGCAAAGGGATTTTCCACCTTTATGAGCTATTTCCTGCTCACGGCGCTCAGCGATACGGCGGGCGAAAAGGCGGCGCTTTCCGCCATGAAGGAATATTACGGCGGGATGCTCTCCATGGGCGCGACGACGTTCTGGGAGGATTTCGATACGGAATGGCTGCGGGGGAGGGTCTGCCCCGTGGACAGGCTCCCGCGCGCGGGAGAAAAGGATATCCACGGCGATTTCGGCGCGTTCTGCTATACGGGGTACCGTCACAGCCTCTGCCACGGCTGGTCGGCGGGCGTCGTTCCCTTCCTGTTCCGCCGAATCCTCGGCATACGCGTTGAAGAAGCCGGGTTCCGCAAGGTCACCGTTTCGCCGCGTTTGGGCGGGTTGGAATACGCCGAGGCGGAACTTCCCGTTCCGCAGGGCGTGCTGCGCATAGAATGCCGCCGCGAGGGCGGAAAAACGAAGGTGCGCGTTACGGCGCCCGCAGGGACGGAGGTCTGCGTTGCAGAAGAGGATGCATGAACGCGGAAACGGTAAAGAGGCTGCGTGATCCCGAGGCTGCGTACCGGGGCAAGCCGTTCTGGTCATGGAACGGCGCGCTGGAAGAGAAGGAACTCCTGCGGCAGATAGACTGCATGCGCGAAATGGGGTTCGGCGGCTTTTTCATGCATTCGCGGACGGGGCTTATCACGGAATATTTGGGCGAAGAATGGTTCCGCCTTATTCGTCGCTGTGCAGAGTACGGTGCGGCGCAGGGGATGGAAGCCTGGCTGTACGACGAGGACCGTTGGCCGAGCGGGACCTGCGGGGGTACGGTCACCTTCGCGAAAGAGAACAGGCTGCGGTTCGTTTCCGAATACGACGGCGACGAAGAGGCGGCCGCCTGCGAGGATGTGGTCGGCGTCCTTGCGCGGTATGCGCTGCGCTTTGCGGAGGACGGTTCGCTTGCGGAAGCGCTGCCCGTCCGCAGCCGCGGGGAGGTGCCCGCGGGGTATCGCTATGCCGTCTATGCGGAAGAAACGATGCGGTGCAGCGACTTCTATAACGGGGCGGCGTATCTCGATACGATGAACGGCGCGGCGGTGGAGGAGTTTCTGCGTTCCACGCTCGATCGGTATGCGGAAGAATGCGGCGATCTGTTCGGCGGTGCGATCAGGGGCGTGTTCACGGACGAACCGCACCGCGGCGCCGCTTTCAACGGGTTCGGGATCGAAAATCCGAACCGCAGCCGCATGACGCCGTATACGGGCGGGCTGTTCGCCGCCTACCGCGAAAAATACGGCGAAGACCTCTGCCTGCCCGCCGTCTATTACAGGCGGACGGGCGAAACGGAGAACGAAACGGCGGCGCGGTACATCGACGTGCTCGACGATCTGTTCACCCGCAATTTTGCGGGAAAGTACGCCGCGTGGTGCAAAGAGCACGGGATCGTGTTCACGGGGCATATCCTGCACGAGGACAGCCTCAGCATCCAGACCAGTCTTTCCGGTTCGATGATGCGGTTTTACGAATACATGGACTTCCCGGGCATCGATAATCTAACGGCGCATAACAACTGCTATCCCGCCGTCATCCAATGCGCTTCGGCGGCGCGCCAGCTCGGCAAGCCGTTCGTGCTGAGCGAGCTGTACGGCTGTACGGGCTGGGATATGCCGCTCTCCGAATTCAAACGGATCGGCGACTGGCAGGCGTTGTTCGGCGTGAATTTGCGCTGCCCGCACCTTTCGTGGTATACGATGGAAGGGGAGGCGAAGCGCGATTATCCGACGAGCATTTTGCATCAGAACAGTTGGTATAAGGACTGGAACGGGCTGGAAACATATTTTGCGCGCATCGGCATCGTGCTCAGCGAAGGCGAACGCCATGCGGACGTGCTCGTCATCCATCCCGTCGAACGGATGTGGCGGTTGGTGCGCCGCGGCTGGATGGATGTGTTCGACCCGAAGGACGGCGCTGTGTCGGCGATGGACGAGGCGTTCCGCCTGCAGTGCGAACGGCTGATCGGTTCCCAGCGCGAGTTCGACTACGGCGACGAAGAACTGCTGCAAAAGCATGGTTCGGTCGGGCGGGATGAAGAGGGTGCGTTCCTCATGGTCGGCAGGGCAAAGTACCGCAATGTTCTGCTTGCGGAAGGGCAGGCAGTGCGCCCGCATACGCGGGAGATGTTGGAGCGGTTTGCCGCGGCGGGCGGGCGCGTCGTGCGGGAGGCGGAGGAGCTCCCCGCACAGGGCGTCTTATCCGCGCCGCAGGGGATAGCCTCCGCCGTGCGCCTGTTCGGCGGGGACGTATGGCTGTTTTTGCTGAATTTGCGCGAAACGGAAAGCGTGAGCGGCGATGTGACGCTGAACGAGCCGTATGCGCGTCTTTGCGCGGAGGAGTGGGACATGCTCTCCTTTGCGAACAAAGGGGCGTGCCCGCTGTGCGGGCTGCGCTTCGCGGCGGGGCAGATGCGCATTTTCCGTCTCGTACAGGCGGCTCAGCCCGCCGCCGCGGAGCGGACGGAACCGCTCGCATTGCCCGAAAGGATGCGGTTTGCTCTTTCGGAACCGAACGTGCTCGTTCTTGACAGGGCGGCATATCGGGTGAACGGCGTTCCGCGCGGCGAAGAGGATGTACTGAAGATCGACCGCCGTCTGCGCAGGGAGTTCGGGCTGCCGCTGCGCGGCGGGGAGATGGTGCAGCCTTGGTTCGCAAAAAAATTCCGTCCCGAGACCCTCGCGCCGCGAGCGGAAGTGCAGCTGTGCTACTCTTTTGTTTCGGAGATCGGATGCGACGCGCTTGTCGCGGCGGAATGCGACGCGCTGCAGGCAAACGGCCGCCCCGCAGAGCGTGCGGAAGGCGTTTGGGTGGACAGATGTTTCCGCCTGTACCGCATGGCGGTCCGCAAAGGGGAAAACACGGTGACCGTGCGCGTCCCGTTCGGCAGCGCCGCAAACATCGAGGCGGTTTATATTTTGGGCGATTTCGGGGTGAAGTTGCCCGCTGCGGTCTGTCCGCTGCCCGATATGCTTTCGTCGCAGGATCTCGGCGCGCAGGGCTTGCCGTTTTACGGCGGTGCGGTCACGTTTTATACGGGGATCAGGGACGCGGGCAGGGTGCGCATAACGGTGCGCGAGCTGCACGGCGCTTCGGTGCATGCCGCAGGGGGCGGAGAGGAAAAGGTGATCGCCTTCCCTCCGTATGCGGCGGAAGCGGACGTGCGGGAGGAACTTACGCTCACGCTGTATCTTACGCGGCGCAATACGTTCGGACCGAACCATTATACGCCGCAGCCGCTGTACGCGTACGGTCCGGATGCGTGGATCAGCGAAGGGGAAAACTGGTCCGGATTTCCCGTCCTTATCCCGCAGGGATTTTCGGCGAAAGCGGAAAAAGTGGTGCTTTCCCGTTAGCGAACGCAAGGGGGGACGGACGGAGCGCGTTTTTCCGGCGGATTTTCGGAACAATTAAATCGAAGCCGCAACTCGTTTCAAAACAGGCAGGAGCGGGCGATGCGTTTGCGCATCGCCCGCTCTCCTGCTTACGGCGAAAAAAGAGTTTGCAATACGATACTGTTTCAGTAATGTGATCGATCCGATTGCTTTTTATGGACAATCATTTTTATGCCTGCTATAATATATGTACCAAAAGTAAATGAGGGGGCAAGATGTTTGACGGAAAGCTGGGGACGTTTATAAAAGTTGCAGAATGCGGCAGTTTCACCAAGGCGGCGGAGGAGCTGTATATAACGCCTACGGCGGTCATGAAACAGGTCAACGCGCTTGAAAAACAGCTTGAGGCTGTATTATTTGACCGCACCAATCACGGGCTGCGCATAACGAAAGCGGGCGAAAGTTTTTTGCAGGACGCGCGCTATATCCTCGAGTATCTTGCGCGCGCCGGGCAAAAGGCGCGGGAGATCTATGAGGGAGAAAACCGCAAGTCCATCCGCATCGGCACGTCGGTCATGACGCCGGCAAAGTTTATTCTGGACGTATGGTCGCAGATCCAAAGCCGCATGCCGACGCTGAAAATAGAGCTCATTCCGTTTGAAAACAATCCCGTGAACTCGGTAGAGATCCTGCGCAATCTGGGGCAGCATATCGATGTCGTCGGAGGGCTGTACGACGATCGTTTCCTGAAGGAGCGCCGCTGTCTTGCCGCGCACATGTACGATAAAAGGATATTGCTTGCCGTACCCGTGTCGCATGCGCTGAGCGCCGAATCGTTTATCACGCTTGAAAAGCTGAAAAACCGAAAGGTCTTGTTCATCCGCCGCGGCTGGAATACCTATATCGACCGGCTGCGCGACAAGTTGGAGGCGAAAGGCGTTAGGACGGAAAATTTTGAAATGTTCAATATGTCCGCTTATAACCGCGCCGTCACGGAAAATATGCCCATCATTACCGTGGAGGGATGGGAGGACGTTCATCCGCTTTTAAGGCTCATACCCGCCGATTGGGAAGATTCCATTCCCTTCGGTGTGTTCTATTCGCCGACCCCCACAAAACTTGTCAAAAAATTTATTGATCTTTTAAGTTCGATCGCCGCAACATAAGTTTTTGGGCTGACCTTGAATTTTCAGAACCGATCGGGACCCGCGCGTTTCAAATAAACGCGCGGGTCCCGGTTTTGTATTTACTTTTCGTTTATACGATGAACTAATTTGCGATTCCCTTTTGAAAAGAGAGGCTGTATAATACAGCCGTAAAGCAAAAGGAGGATCGCTTTTATGGAATACGTAACTCTTGCAAACGGGGTAAAGATGCCTCAACTCGGCTACGGCGTGTATCAGGTGACGAAGGAAGAGTGCGAACGCTGCGTCGCAGACGCGCTGAAAGTCGGTTACCGCCATATCGATACGGCGCAGTCGTACTTCAACGAAGAAGAAGTAGGCAATGCCGTCAAAAAGTCCGGCATCCCGCGCGAGGAGCTGTTCATCACCACAAAGGTGTGGATCGAGCACTACGGCTATGAGGAATGCAGAAAATCCGTTCTGGGATCGCTGCGTAAATTGCAGCTCGACTACCTCGACCTTGTTCTGCTGCACCAGCCGTTCGCCGATTATTACGGCGCATGGCGCGCGCTGGAAGAGCTGTACGCCGAGGGGAAGCTCCGCGCGATCGGCGTTTCCAATTTCTATCCCGACAGGCTGGTGGACATCTGTTCCTTTTCGCGCATAAAGCCGATGGTCAATCAGGTGGAAACACACCCGCACGACCAGCAGAAGGCGGCGCACGAATGGATGAAAAAGTACGGCGTCGTGCACGAGGCGTGGGCACCCTTCGGCGAAGGCAGGGGAGGACTGTTCACCGACCCCGTCCTTGCAAAGATCGGCGCGAAGTACGGCAAGACGGTCGCGCAGGTCATCCTGCGCTGGCTTTTGCAGCGCGGGATCGTGGTCATTCCCAAATCGACGCATATCGAAAGGATGGAAGAAAACTTTAACGTGTTCGATTTTTCTTTTTCAGCCGATGACATGAACGAGATTGCCGCGCTCGATAAGGAACAGTCCTCCTTCTTCTCGCATACCGACCCGAACATGGTGGAGTGGTTCGTGAAGATGGTGGAGGAGCGGAAAAAGGCGACGGGCGGCGACCCTGCCAAAAAGAATTGGTGAGCGGCGTCCGCAAAAACCCATTGCCAAAAAGAATTGGTGAGCGGCGTCCGCAAAAAACATTGCAAAAGGAGGAACGAAGATGAAAAAATTTCTGACGGCGGCGCTCTGCGCGCTGCTGAGCGTATGCGCCGTGTTCGCGTTTTCCGCCTGCGAAAATACGGGCGGCACAGGCGGTACGGGCGGATCGGATACGCCGTACACGGCGGGCGACCCTACGAGCGATACGCTGCTCGTCTATTTTTCATGGTCAGGCAACACGCAGGAGATGGCGGAGTACATCGCCGCGCAGACGGGCGCGTACGTCGTGGAGATCGTTCCGGAAGTGCCGTATTCGAGCAATTACAGTGATGTGGCGTACGGCAGGGCGCAGGAGGAGGCGGAGCAGAACGCCCGCCCCGCCGTGGCGCAGGCGACGTATGACCTCATCGACATGGAGAGGTACGATACCGTTCTCGTCGGCTTCCCCATCTGGTGGCACACTGCGCCCATGATCATCGGCACCTTCCTCGAACACTACACCTGGACGGCGGAGGACAACATCTACCCGTTTTTCCAGGGCGCTTCGAACAGCAACCAAGAGTATTACGATAACTCGATGAGCTTTGTGCGCGGAAGCGCGGCGGGCGCGACCGTGCACGACGGGCTGTACTGCGACGAGGGCAATACGCAGGCGATCGACGCGTATCTGACAGAGAACGGGCTGACGGACGCTGCGCAGACGCCGGAAACGCCTTCGGGGGAGAACAGCGTTCTCGTCGTCTACTTCTCCGCACAGGGCGGCAGCGAAGTGGAGAGCCGGAGCGTACTTGCGGGCAATCCCGTCCGCCGTCCCGCAAATCCCGTGCGCGCGGAGTATTCCTTTGTCGGTTGGTTCGACGAGGCGGAAGGCGGCGAAAGGTGGATTTCGATACGGGCAGAGTGACGGAAGATCTTACGCTTTACGCGCATTGGAACGCGCTGCTAGCGGAAGGGGGAATTCGTAAGGAGCGGCGAAAGCCGCGACGGAATAGCGATCGATGCACGGAGAGCAGGGGAAAAGAAGGAGAGTATTCTGCCGATGCGTCACGTTATTTCGGCGATCCCTCGCCTGAAGCGTCAGGAAAAAAGGCAAAGCGTTCCTGCTTTGCCTTTTTCTGTGGCGGAAGGGGGAATTCGTAAGGAGCGGCAAAAGCCGCGACGGAATAGCGATCGATGCACGGAGACCAAGGAAAAGAAGAGGAGTATTCTGCCGATGCGTTACGTTATTTCGGCGATCTCTCGCCTGAAGCGTCAGGAAAAAAGGCAAAGCGTTCCTGCTTTGCCTTTTTCTGT
>ERZ1643247.873-NODE-873-length-32499-cov-9.427937_pt1 | contig 32499 bp, 27 predicted proteins | sample MGYA00579264_ERZ1643247 | MGnify/ENA primary metagenome ERZ1643247 (study PRJEB29033, sample SAMEA4952262) | chicken gut metagenome | biome: Broiler Chicken; feature: Gastrointestinal Tract; material: Caecum | place: Ireland | collected 2018 | study: Broiler... | reverse complement strand
ATTCAAGTGTTTTCCGAAAAAAAAGGTTTACAAATTATTGAAAATGTTCTATAGTAGTTCCATGTTTTTTATGGCAATGGCGTCAGAAATCCATAGGGGATTTTGACGCTTTTTATGATATAAGGAGGAAAGAGAATGGCGGCAAAATATGTGTTTGTAACCGGCGGAGTGGTTTCAGGACTGGGAAAGGGAATCACGGCGGCATCCCTTGGCAGGTTGTTGAAGGCCAGGGGCTATCAAGTGACCATGAAGAAGTTTGATCCCTATATTAATGTAGATCCGGGAACCATGAATCCGGTGCAGCATGGAGAGGTTTTTGTCACAGAAGATGGCACCGAGACGGATTTGGATCTGGGACATTATGAACGATTTATCGATGAAAATTTAGGATGCAATTCCAATGTGACGACCGGAAAGGTTTACTGGTCGGTGCTGCAGAAGGAAAGGCATGGAGATTTTGGCGGCGGCACGGTCCAGGTGATTCCTCATATTACCAACGAGATTAAGAGCCGCTTTTATCATTCCGGGGATCCCATTGTGATCATCGAAGTGGGAGGGACTGCAGGAGATATCGAGAGTCAGCCGTTCCTGGAGGCGATCCGGCAGTTTCAGCAGGAAGTGGGCAGGGAGAACGCCATCCTTATCCATGTCACTTTGATTCCTTATCTCAAGGCCTCTCAGGAGATGAAGACGAAGCCTACACAGGCCAGTGTGAAGGAACTGCAGCGTATGGGAATTCAACCGGATATCTTAGTCTGCCGGTCGGATTATCCTCTGACGGATGGAATCCGGGAAAAGATCGCACTGTTTTGTAATGTGGAGAAGAATCATGTCCTGCAGAATCTGGATGTGGAATATCTCTATGAGGTTCCTCTGGCAATGGAAAAAGAGCACCTGGCTCAGGTAGTCTGCGAGTGTCTGCATCTGCCGTGCAAGGAGCCGGATCTGAGCGAGTGGACCAAGATCGTGGACCATCTGTATCATCCGAAGGACTCCGTCACAATCGCGTTAGTGGGGAAATATGTAGAATTACACGATGCATATCTGAGTGTTGTGGAGGCACTTAGACATGGAGGAATTGAAAATCAGGTAAAAGTGGAGATTAAGTGGATAGACTCAGAACTTTTAAATGAGGAGAACCTGGAGGAGACATTCAAAGACGTGGATGGTATCCTTGTACCAGGTGGTTTTGGAAGCCGGGGAACAGAAGGGATGATTCTGGCGGCACATTACGCCAGAGAAAATCGAGTTCCTTATCTGGGAATTTGTCTTGGAATGCAAATGGCAGTTGTAGAATTTGCCAGAAATGTGTTACAGTATAAGGGAGCGAACAGTGTAGAATTCGATCCGAAGACACCTTATCCGATGATCAGCCTGATGCCGGATCAGGATCAGGTGGAGGACATCGGGGGGACCCTCCGTCTTGGCGCTTATCCCTGTGCCCTGGATACTTCCTCCAAGGCGTATGCGCTCTACGGAAGGGAGATCATTCAGGAGCGTCACAGACACCGTTATGAAGTCAACAATGATTACCGGGAAGTGATGGAGAAAGCCGGGCTTTGTCTGTGCGGCCTGTCTCCGGACAAACGGATTGTGGAGATGGTGGAATTGCCGGATCATCCTTTTTATATTGGAACCCAGGCCCATCCGGAGTTTAAGTCCCGGCCCAATCATGCCCACCCGCTGTTCCGCGGGCTGGTAGCAGCGGCTCTGGAGCGGAAAAATTCAGATTCGGCACATCAGATTGAAATTGAGTAACAGGATTGTGATAGAAGGAGAATATCATGGAAAAGTATACCAGAGAGAATATAGAGCAGCTGATCGAGGAGGATGTGGAGTTCGTCCGGCTGCAGTTTACCGATTTGTTCGGAACCATGAAAAATGTGGCAATCACTTCGGAGAATCTGGGAAGTGCCCTGGAAGATAAGATACAGATCCATGCGTCTTCTGTGGAGGGTTTTCTCCACGAAGAGGAAGAGGATGTCTATCTGAAACCGGATCTGTCCACCTTCAAGATTCTGCCGTGGCGTCCCCAGAGCGGAAAGGTTGCGAGAATTATCTGTGATATCCGCCAGAGTGACGGAACTCCTTTTTGTAAGAGTTCCAGGGATATTTTGCGGAAAGTTCTGGAAAAATATGAACAGAAGGGCTACACGTTCTATTCCCATCCGGAGTGTGAATTCTTCTTGTTTCACACGGATGAAAACGGTATGCCCACCACTATGACCCATGAGCAGGCGGGATATCTGGAGATGAGTCCTCTGGATCTGGGAGAGAACGCCAGGAGAGATATCGTGCTCACGCTCAAGGAGATGGGCTATGCGGTGGACTCCTCTCACCATGAGATCGCGCCGGCGCAGCATGAAATTGATTTTCGCTATGCCAAGGGGCTGGAGACCGCCGACCAGATGGTGACCGCCAGGAACGTGATCCGTACCGTGGCGAAGCGGCATGGCCTTCACGCCACTTTCATGCCGAAACCGAAAGTGGGAGTCAACGGATCTGGCATGCACATTCATATGATATTGAGAAAAGACGGCAAGAATCTGTTCCTTGATGAGAAAGATCCTCTGCGTCTGAGTCAGGAAGCTTATTATTTCATCGGCGGAATTCTGAAAAATATCCGCGGAATTACTGCGGTTTTGAATCCGCTGGTGAATTCGTATAAACGTCTGGTGCCGGGATTTGTGGCTCCCACGACTGTGGGGTGGTCAACGAAATCCAGATCGGCACTTCTGAAAGTCACTTATAACAAGGAAGGTGAACCGAGAATGAAGCTTCAGTCTCCGGATGCCTCGGCGAATCCATATCTGGTACTGGCCCTTGCGTTGGCGGCAGGAATGGACGGCATTGAGAACCGGATTCTTCCAGGAGAGCCGGACAGTGAGAAGGGCAGCACCCAGAAACTTCCGGAGAATCTAAAGGAAGCACTGGAGTGTATGAAGGAAGACAAGCTGGCAATTCAGGTCTTGGGGGAGGAATTCTTCCTGGCCTATCTGTCGGCGAAAGAGATGGAGTGGGAAGAGTACCGCAGGCAGGTCAGTGCCTGGGAACTGGAAAATTATCTGTATAAGATATAAGCGCTTTTGGCATACAAGAAGAGGGACCAGATGAGAGGGATTATCATTGCGCTTCCAAAACTGGATGACGGGAAGAAAATTCGAAGAATCCTGGAGCAGAACGGATTCGAAGTATACAGTGTCTGTATCACAGGGGCTGCTGTCTTCCAGTCGGCGGAACATTTTGAGGAAGGAATCGTAATCAGCGGATACCGTCTGTCTGATATGTATTATACCCAACTGGTGGAATCTCTGCCGGATACTTTCCGGATTCTGCTGATCGGGTCTGCGAAGACTGTCTCCGGAAGTGCGGCAGGGCTGATTGCCCTGACCACTCCTTTGAAGGTCTATGATCTGGTAAATACGCTTCAGATGATTGAGACCAGCATGAAAAAGCAAAGGCAGAACCGGAAGAAAGCCAGAAAGCGGACAGAGCAGGAGGAGAACTATATCAAGAACGCGAAGCGTATTCTGATGGAAAGAAATCATCTGACAGAGGAGGAGGCTTACCGGTATCTCCAGAAGACCAGCATGGATACGGGCACGAATATGGTGGAGACCGCACAGATGGTGATTACGCTAATTTATGATGAAATTTAAATAAAGGAGAAGTGTTAAGATGTACAAGGTGAATGAGAACTATCTCAAAATTCAGGGAAACTATCTGTTTTCCACAATCGCGAAGAAGGTCAATGAATTTTCTGCGCAGAATCCGGACAAGGAAGTGATCCGTCTGGGAATCGGAGACGTGACCCAGCCTCTGGCTCCTGTTCTGATTCAGGCACTGCAGGACGCGGTGACGGAGATGGGCGCTGCGGAGACCTTCCATGGATATGCTCCGGATCTGGGCTATGAATTCCTGCGTGACGCAATCGCGAAAAATGATTATCAGGCCAGAGGATGCCAGATTGACGCGGATGAGATTTTCGTGTCAGACGGCGCGAAATGCGACTGTGGAAATATTCAGGAAATTTTCAGCACAGACAATAAAGTGGCTGTCTGCGACCCGGTTTATCCAGTCTATGTGGACACCAATGTGATGGCAGGCAGAACCGGAAAATACAACGAGGCTATTCAGGGTTATGACGGTGTTATCTATATGCCATGTATGGCGGAGAACGATTTTGTTCCGGAATTTCCAAAGGAGACCCCGGATCTGATCTATCTGTGCTATCCCAATAATCCCACGGGAGCCGTGATCACGAAGGCACAGCTTCAGGAGTGGGTGGATTACGCGAATAAAGATGGAGCCGTAATCTTATATGACGCAGCTTATGAGGCGTATATCTCAGAGCCGGATGTTCCCCATTCTATCTATGAGTGTGAGGGAGCCAGAAGCTGTGCCATTGAATTCCACAGTTTCTCAAAGAACGCAGGATTCACCGGCGTGCGTCTTGGCTACACGGTTGTGCCGAAGGATTTGAAGAGCAATGGTGTGTCTTTGCATGACCTTTGGGCGAGAAGACATGGCACCAAGTACAATGGGGCACCTTACATTGTACAGAAAGCGGGAGCCGCAGTGTACACCCCGCAGGGACAGGCGCAGATCAAAGAGCAGATCGCTTACTATATGGAAAATGCCAAAATGATCCTGGAAGGGCTCAAGAAGGCAGGATATCAGGTATATGGAGGTGTGAATGCTCCTTATATCTGGCTGAAGACACCGGGAACCATGACTTCCTGGGAGTTCTTCGATGAACTTTTGCAGACAGCGAATGTGGTGGGAACACCGGGAAGCGGATTTGGTCCTCACGGAGAAGGATACTTCCGTCTGACAGCATTCGGAACACATGAAAACACAAAGAAGGCGTTGGAGAGGATTACAAAGATGTAATCGAATGGATCCATCCCGGTATGTCCGGAGGAATCTGGGCATACTGGGACTTTTTTTATTTTATAGGAGGAATGGATATGAAGTTTGTGCAGGAACCGGGAAAACAAAAGGAACAGACACTGCCTCAGCTGCTGGAGCAGGAAGAAGGACAGGAAGTTATGACTAAGGGAGCCGTTCACAGCATCCGGAACATGGGTGAAGTTGTCTTTGTGATTTTGCGAAGGAGAGAGGGGCTTTTGCAGATGGTGTATGAGAGCGAGGCCTGCGAGTTTCCCATCCGGGAGCTGAAAGAAGCGTCCACGGTACAGGTGTGGGGAACCATGCGCAGGGAAGAGCGGGCACCTCACGGGAAGGAGCTGCATTTAAAACGGATGAAGGTTCTGTCCACGCCGGCGCAGCCCCTGCCCCTTGCCATTGACAAATGGAAGCTTCAGACCTCCCTTGAGGCGAAGCTGGATATGAGACCTCTGGCGCTGCGTAATATCCGGGAGAGAGCTGTGTTTAAAATTCAGGAGGGACTGGTGCGGGGATTCCGGGAATATCTGACAGCGCAGGGATTTACAGAGATTCACACACCCAAGATCGGAGCCAAAGGAGCTGAGGGAGGCTCTAATATGTTCAAACTTAGTTATTTCCACAAACCGGCGGTTCTGGCCCAGAGTCCGCAGTTTTATAAGCAGATGATGGTGGGAGTGTTTGACCGGGTATTTGAGACTGCACCGGTTTTCCGGGCAGAGAAACATAATACCAAGCGCCATCTGAATGAGTACACCAGCCTGGATTTTGAGATGGGATATATTGACAGCTATGAAGATCTGATGGAGATGGAGACTGGATTTTTGAACTATACCATGGATCTGCTGAAAAAAGATTATCAAAAAGAGCTGAACCTTTTGGGAGTGACACTTCCTTCTGTAGAGAAAATTCCCAAAGTCCGGTTTGATGAGGCGAAGAGACTGGCATCAGAGAAATATAACCGGAAAATCCGCAATCCTTTTGACCTGGAACCGGAGGAGGAGAATCTGATTGGAAGATATTTCAAGGAAGAGTATGATTCGGACTTCGTGTTCATCACAGAATACCCTTCCAAAAAACGTCCATTCTATGCCATGGATGACCCGGAGGATGAGAGATTTACTCTGAGCTTCGATCTGCTGTTCCGCGGGCTGGAGGTCACCACGGGAGGACAGAGGATCCATGATTATGGAATGTTGATGGAGAAACTGGAAAAGAGGCAGATGGAGACCGAGGGGATGGAAGCTTATCTGGACGCGTTTAAATATGGAATGCCTCCCCATGGCGGACTGGGAATCGGACTGGAGCGTCTGACCATGCAGCTTCTCGGAAGAGATAATGTGAGGGAGACGACTTTGTTCCCAAGGGATCTGAACAGGCTGGAGCCATAAGGAGATGGAAAATATGAAGAGAATAACCGATGAAGTGATGGAAAATGTGGAGATTCTGGCAAAGCTGGAGCTGAGTGAAGAGGAGAGAAAAAAAGCAGCTGAGGAGATGGAGAAAATGCTGCAGTATGTGGAAAAGCTCCAGGAACTGGACACAGAGGACGTGGAACCGGTGACCTGTGCCGTGACGTTGGAGAATGTCTTCCGTGAAGATGTGGTGACAAACACAGACAGACATGAACAGATGCTGGCCAATGCCCCTGTCTCCAAAGAGGGGCAGTACCAGGTGCCAAAGACAATAGGAGGGTGATGACATGACGCAGACAACAGCCTTGAAACTGGGAGAGCAGATACGGACAGGAAAAATCAGTGCGGCGGAGGCAGTCCGCCTGTCATTGGATCAGATCCAAAGACAGGAACCACAGATTCGCGCGTTTTTGAATGTGACGGAAGAATACGCGCTTAAGAGGGCAGCAGAAGTGGAAGAGGGAATTGCCCATGGCCGTTACACAGGACCGCTGGCGGGGGTTCCCCTGGCTGTCAAAGACAATTTTTGTGTTGAGGGGATAGAGACCACCTGTGCGTCAAAGATTCTGAAAGGCTTTGTTCCTTCTTACACAGCTCAGGCGGTCAAAAACCTGGAGGACGCAGGGATGATCGTCATCGGAAAGACGAACATGGATGAGTTCGCCATGGGAAGTACTTCCGAGACCTCGGCATTCGGGGTGACACACAATCCATGGGACACAAGCCGGGTTCCGGGCGGATCGTCCGGCGGCTCCTGTGCAGCTGTGGCCGCCGGCGAGGTGACTGCGGCGCTGGGATCCGACACGGGAGGTTCCATCCGCCAGCCCAGTGCTTTTTGCGGAGTCACGGGAATCAAGCCGACTTACGGCACGATCTCACGGTATGGTCTGGTGGCGTATGCCTCCTCGCTGGATCAGGCAGGACCCATCGGCCGGGATGTGTCTGACTGTGCGGCCATGCTGGAGGCATTGAGCGGACAGGATCCCAAGGACAGCACCTCTTTGAACCGCAAAGATCTGGATTTCCGGAGATATCTAAGAGAAGATGTGCGAGGAATGAGGTTTGGAATCCCCAAGGAGTATCTGACAGAAGGCTTGGATCAGGAGATCTGTGACACGCTAAAAGAGATGGAGACAGAGCTTCGAAAAGCCGGGGCTATAGTGGAATATTTTTCTCTGGATCTGGTGGAGTACGTCATACCGGCGTATTATGTGATTGCCTGCGCGGAGGCCAGTTCCAACCTGGAACGGTTTGACGGTGTGAAATATGGATACCGTGCTTCAGACTATGAAGGCCTGCATCAGATGTACAAGCGCACCAGAACGGAGGGATTTGGGGAGGAAGTAAAGCGCAGAATTATGCTGGGTTCTTTCGTGTTAAGTTCCGGTTATTACGATGCCTACTACCTGAAGGCGCTGAAAGTACGCCGGCTGATCCAGGAAGCTTTCTTACGGGCTTTCCAGAATTATGATATCATCCTGGCTCCTGCGGCTCCTCAGACGGCGCCGAAGATCGGAGAGAGCCTCCAGGATCCGATGAAGATGTATTTGAGCGATATTTATACGGCGGCAGTGAACCTGGCGGGAATCCCCGGGATCAGTCTGCCCTGCCGGGTGGACAGCCGCGGGCTTCCTGTGGGAATTCAGATGTTGGCTGGCCATTTTCAGGAAGGAAAGCTGCTTCAGGCGGCTTATACGTATGAAAAAATCCGGGGAGAGTGGAAGCTGCCCCAGGGACAGGAGGTATAGAAAATGGGAAGACAATATGAGACGGTCATCGGGCTGGAAGTCCATGTGGAGCTCTCCACGAAGACAAAAATATTCTGTGGCTGTTCCACAGAGTTTGCAGCAAAACCCAACACCCATACCTGTCCGGTGTGTACAGGAATGCCGGGTTCTCTTCCGGTTTTGAATAAGAAGGTGGTGGAGTACGCACTGAAGGCAGGTCTGGCCATGAACTGCCAGGTAAACCAGGTGTGTAAGTTTGACCGGAAGAATTATTTCTATCCGGATAACCCGCAGAATTACCAGATTTCCCAGCTGTATCTTCCAATCTGCCATGACGGCTGGATTGAGATTCCCACCGAGACAGGGGGAAAGAAGATTCGTATCCACGAGATGCATATGGAGGAAGATGCCGGGAAACTGATTCATGATGAGTGGGAAGACTGTTCTTTGGTGGACTATAACCGAAGTGGTGTGCCACTGATTGAGATTGTCTCGGAGCCGGATATGAGAAGTTCCCAGGAGGTCATTGCCTATCTGGAGAAACTTCGCATGATCTGTCAATATCTGGGAATCTCAGATTGTAAACTTCAGGAAGGTTCCATGCGTGCGGACGTGAACCTGTCCGTGCGTGAGGTGGGAAGCCAACGCTTTGGAACCAGGACGGAAATGAAGAACCTGAACTCTTTTAAAGCCATCTCCCATGCCATTGACGGAGAACGGATGAGACAGATTGAACTTCTGGAGGAGGGAAAGGAAGTACAGCAAGAGACCCGGCGCTGGGATGACAATAAGGAGTTCTCGCGGGCTATGCGTTCCAAGGAAGATGCCAAGGATTACCGCTATTTTCCGGATCCGGATCTGCCTGCGGTGACGATTGGCGATGAGTGGCTGGAGCGTCTGCGGGAAGAGCAGCCGGAATTGCAGGAGAAAAAAGCGGCACGGTATGAAAAAGAATATGGTCTGTCTGCTTATGATGCACAGGTCCTGACCCAGTCCCGCATTCTGGCGGAAATTTTTGAACAGACCGTTCAAAGCTGTCATCTGCCGAAGAAAGCTGCCAACTGGATGATGGGTGAAGTGTTGAGGAGGATGAAAGAGCAGAATCTGGAGCCGGAACAGGTGCGATTCTCCCCCGGACATCTGGCAGAATTGATTTTGATGGCAGAAAAAGGAGAGATCAGCAACAGCAATGCCAAGAAGGTATTCCGTGAGATTTTTGAGAAGGATGTAGATCCCAAAGAGTATGTGCAGGAGCATAAAATGGGGGCGGTGACCGATGAGTCCAGCCTCACAAAGCTGATTCTGGAAGTACTTGCAGAGAACCCAAAGAGTGTTCGGGAATATCAGGAAGGAAAAGAAAAAGTTCTGGGTTTCCTTGTGGGGCAGACGATGAAAAAAAGCAGGGGTCAGGCAGATCCAGGACTGGTGAACCGGATCCTCCGGGAGCAATTGGCGAGAAAATAAACAAATTGTAAATAATATAAAGAAAAAGTTACTATTATTGTGAATTAAATATGAACATATTGATTTTGAATAGGGGCTGTGCTAAAATGAAAGACGGTATTTATTATGCAATTTTGTATTGAGACAGGCCTTTATGCAGGGGAGTAAAGGTGCCGTTCAGCAAGATGAAGGGAGTAATTTTTTTAGGATGAAGAATAAGTATCTGATGAAGTTTCTGTGCATGACTTTGATTTCTGCCATGGTCTTGGCCAGTCCGGCCAGTGCTCTGGCCTCAGCGGAGGAAGCGCTCATGGCGGGGACTGAGGAAAATACAGGAACACCGACACCAGAGCCGACCGATACACCGGAATCAGAGCCTACGGACACGCCGGAGCCCATAGTGACACCGGAACCCACGATCACACCGGAGCCTTCGGTGACACCGGAACCCACGATCACGCCGGAACCGACTGTGACACCGGAGCCCTCGCAGACGCCGACACCGTCGCCGGAACCCACACCCACACCGGGTCTGGAGGAAGTTACCGAGGCAGCGCAGGCAGTGATTGATCTGATTGAGCAGATTCCAGATGAGATTACCCTGGAATGCGAGGAGCTCATTGTCAAGGCGGAGAATGCCTATGCAGAGCTATCGGAGGAAGAAAAAGCGCAGGTCAGCAATTATAAAGATCTGGAGGAGTCCAGAAAAATACTGGATGAACTGAAGGAAAAAGAAGAGGACACGCAGAAGCCGGATGAGGAGAATGAAATTGGCAGTGAAGACAGTGGTGAAGGAGATGGACTCGACAGTGTCGAGGATCCCGCGGATGTACAGATCGGTCAGAGAGTGACGCTGGGAAGCGCGGCGATTTCCAATCTTCACGCGGGCAAGGGATTTTATCTGGACAGCCTGGAAGAAAACTACCAGCTTACCTTCTCAGATGATTTCGCGGATATGATGGACGAGATTGAGCAGGAATATAAGGAAGCCAATAAGCTGTCCGATGTGTCCGACACGACAGAGAATCATCTTACCAGTTCCTGGGATAACCTTCTTGTGCGCAACTGGCAGGATATTCTGGCTATCTATATTTATCAGCAGGCGAAGGAAGGTGTGACAGAGTACAATCTGGATGCCTCAGCGAAGGAAGATCTGGCTGAGATTTTTGCCATGATGAATCCGGTAATCCGGGATAAGAAAAATATCACAAAAGTAAGTTATGGCAATTACCATATCAACTATTATATTAAAAAGAACGAGATTTCCAAGGAAGACAGAGAGATTCTGAAGAAGTATACGGAGACGGACTGTAAGCTTCTGTGTGCCATTGTCACAGGGGCGAAGGGATTTGTGCGCCAGAGCGTGGGAGATGACGTCTCCGAGGAGCGGGTGAATGTGATCACCGCCGCTTATTCCCTGGTGGGAAAAGTGGGATATTTCTGGGGCGGCAAGTCTACTGTGATCGGCGAGGACCCGAGATGGGGACTGGCTGAGACCGTGAGTGTCGAGGGAAGCAATTCCACAGGCTCTCTGCGGGCTTACGGACTGGATTGCAGCGGTTTTGTGACATGGGCCGTGATCAATGGATATCTGGATCAGGGTATGCAAAGTTCCATCGGTGACGGAACTTCTGATCAGTGGCTGAAAGCGAATACGGTCAGCGAGGAAGATGCCCAGCCGGGCGATCTGGTTTTCCAGAGAGGACCTGAGTCAGGCAGTGATAACCATGTGGGAATCATCTGCGGACAGACAGACTCCGGCGACTGGATTGCGGTGCACTGTTCTTCCGGCCAGAATGGAGTCACTGTGGGAGAAGCATATTCCGCCGGATTCCGCTACATCCGCCAGCCGGATTTCTATCCGACACAGGAGGAGCTGGATGAGATTGAGAAGGAGAAATCCCAGAGTACTTCTATTCTGTCCTCATCCGGGGAGAACAAGGATACAGAATTGAAGAACCGGGGCGGACAGAGTTCCAAGAGTAAGTCTCTGACGATCCTGGAGGATGACTCCAAGACGGAAAGCAAAGCCAAGAGCGAGACAAAAGGGCTGGAAGTTCTGGATTGAGAAAATGAGAGAGGCTGCAAAGTGTGAAGCTTTGCAGCCGCTTTTTATGGGAAAAGAATAGGCCGCGCAAATATGAGAATCGTTTTTGACCGGGAAAAGACGTGGAAAGACGGATCTTTTGGAATAGAACTTGACAAACGGTGAAAAAAAACATATACTTTGAAAGTCAAAGTAAACGAATCGAAAGTAACAGGTGAATAGATATGACAACAAGAATCATAGGAACCGGCAGTGCGCTTCCGGAAGAAGTTATAACCAATGATGATATGGCAAAGATTGTTGACACCAGTGATGAGTGGATCAGCAGCAGAACCGGAATCCGTCAGAGAAAACTGGTGGGCCGGGATGAAAATGTAGTGACTTTGGGAACTGAGGCGGCCAGAAAGGCTTTGGAGGATTCCGGGACAGCGCCGGAGGAGATCGATCTGGTTCTGACAGCGACCAGTTCCAGTGAGGTGTATTTTCCCAATGTGGCATGTCAGATACAGGGGAATCTTCATCTGACGAATGCAGTGGCCATGGATGTGAGTGCGGCCTGCTCGGGATTCTTATTTGTGCTCCATATAGCTCATGCTTATATCCAGAGCGGAGTTTATCGGAAGATTCTTCTGGTGGGCGCGGAGACACTCTCCCGTCTGATTGACTGGGAGGACAGGACGACTTGTGTTCTGTTTGGAGATGGCGCCGGGGCCTGTGTGGTGGAAGCGCAGGAGACGGGAATCATTGACGCGGTTCTCCATTCTGACGGCGGGATGGGGCATGTGCTGACCGGAAGCGCGGCAGCTCTGGTCACACCGAAGTCGGAGGCGCTGGCGGCACATCCGCTTCATATGGATGGACAGGCAGTGTTCAAATTTGCAGTGAAAAAGGTACCGGAATGTATACAGGAACTGCTGGAGAGAAATCAGGTGGAGGCAGATGATGTGAAGTGGTATCTGCTTCACCAGGCGAATAAGAGAATTATTCAGTCCGTGGCCAAGAGAATGCACCAGCCGGAGGAAAAGTTCCCGGTGAATCTGGAATATTACGGCAATACCAGTGCCGCCAGTATCCCGATTCTTCTGGATGAGATGTATCACAGCGGACAGATCAAGAGAGGGGACCGGTGTATTTTATCCGGGTTTGGCGCAGGGCTGACCTGGGGAGCAGCTTTGCTGGACTGGTAAGAGGAGTGTGTCAAAGGACAGTTGTGGTTGAGTCTATTTCCACAGCTGTCTTTTTTTGAATCAAAAACCGGGTTCGACGGCATTTGTTTGCAAATTCAGAAAAAATCCGGTATGATAGGATTGGTAATGAAAACAGCAGAATTTGAGGAGAATTTATGAATTTTAAAAAGATTACAGGCATTTTGGCAGCGCTGGTCTTCCTTTTGACTTTCAGCGGGTGTAACCGGACAGACACTCAGACAGTCAGAGAGCAGGCACGAAGTGCCATAGAAAATATACGGGAGGCGGCACAGGAACTGTCCAGCTCAGAGCCGGAAGAAGTTCAAGAGCTGCGCAGACAGGAAGTGGCGCAAAGTGACGGGGTACACTCGGAATATTTTTTCCGTCAGTTGAGTGAAGGGCAGCAGAGGGTCTACCGGGAGATTCTGGACGGCGTGCAGCAGTATAAGGAAGAGATTTATCTGAGCAGCGCCGACAGTGATGACATCGATCTGGCGTATCATGCAGTACTGCAGGATCATCCGGAAATTTTCTGGATCCACAACCGGGAGGCTACCTATACCACCTTTTATTCCACTTACGCCCAGTTAGAGCCAACGTACCGGATTTCCCAGGATGAGATTCCGGCGATTCAGGATTCCATGGAGGCAGCCTATCAGCAGATTGCCGCCGGTCTTGCAGAGAATGCCACGGATTATGACAAGGCAAGGGCAGTCTATGAATATGTCATTTCAAATACGAGTTATGAATACAGTGAGGATGATCAGAGTATCGCCGGAGTGTTCCGGGATGGACAGGCAGTCTGTGCCGGTTATGCGGGGGCTGTTCAGTATCTTCTGGAGCGCATGGGAGTGGAGTGTTTGTATGTGACGGGAGACATGAAAGATTCAGCGGAGGATCACGCCTGGAATGTGGCGAATCTGGATGGAGCTTACTATTATCTGGATGCCACGAACGGAGATCAGCCGGGATTCCTTCAGGAGGATGAAGTGGAGGTCAGTGAGGGAACCATCCTGTATGACTATCTGTGTCCCTTCCCATCCGAGTATGAGGCGATGGTTCAAAGCCATGACCAGTTTACGCTTCCGGAATGTACCGCCACGGATCAGAATTACTATGTACGCAATGGAAGCTGTTTTTCCGGATATGACAGTGATGCGGTCTATCAATATGCCTGCGGTCAGATTGACCAGGGGATGCGGATGATCCATTTCAAATTCACAGATGCGGCGGGATACCAGGCGGCGGTGAGCGACCTGATCGATAATCAGGCAGTGGAGCGGATTGCCCAGTATTACATGGATTATTACGGAATGGAGCAGATCCAGTACCATTACGGTGTTCTGGAGGATTTGAATACGATTTATTTTATGATGTGAGAATTATGAAAATCAGGGGGAATGGAAATGGATGAGATTATGCAGATTGTACTGAGGGTTGTGGATCTGACACAGAATCTGGGACAGATTGGAAGAGGGCTTCTGATGGTGGTTCTGGTGGCAGGTCTTTTAAACTGTTTTCTTGGATATAAACTTTTGAGGCTCTGGGTCACTGTTGTGGGCCTGATTGTGGGGGGCGTGGGAGGACTCTACGTGGGATACCGCATCCTGCATCTGGATATGGTGCTCATCGCGATACTGGCAGGCATACTGGCGCTGGTGCTGGCTGCGGCAGCATTTTATATCTACAAAGGAGGTATTTTCCTTTTGTGTGCCGCCATTGGTCTGGCGGTGGGAATCTATGTCATCCACCCAAGAAGCTCTCTGGCTTTTTTTATCTGTCTGATGATTGCCGCAGGAGTGGGGGCACTGGGTGTGGTTTTTGTGAAACCTATTGTAATTGTCACGACTTCCGTGCAGGGAGGGCTGACTGCGGGACTGGCGCTCGTACAGCTGCTGTATCTGCAGCAGACCGCCTATGAAGGATTGGTGGGAATCGGGATCACGGTGCTGGGACTTCTCTTTCAGATTCTCACCAACCTGCCGCACAGAGGAGATGACGACGATGATGAGGAGGACGACGAAGACGGAGAAGACGATTTCCGTCCAAGAAGCGGCCGGATGAAAGAGCAGGGAACAGGGAAGAGAAAAGATCAGGAATACAGAGAAAAGAAAGACCGGATTGAACAGTGGTAGACTAAGGAAGAGGAAAAAATATGCTGTTGACAAAGAAAAAAGATTATAAATTGTACGTGGAAGTGAAGAAGGAGGAGAAGGAAGAGGAGAAAAAGCTGACAGAGATCACGTTTTCCAATCTGGAGCTCCTCCATGAGATTGTGATGAGTTCTCTGCCGCAGCAGCGGCTTCCCAGAGAGACGGGCGCCCGCTTTCGAAGTGAACTTGCCTATCGGATTTTTTTGCTTGAGACGGCTTTGGATGTGAGAGGGGATGTTCTGGTAAAATCCAGGAGAATCTCACATCTGGATTCTTCGGAGAAAAGTCTGATTCATTATTATCTTGGAATGGCGTTCACGAAGATGATTGCCAGGCGGATGTTTCAGGTGGACTGTCTGCTGCCGGTGTCTGTGATTCCCGCCAAGGAGGGCGGATATCTAAAGGCGCCCGGCAGCAACCGAAACGATCTGATCGGAGGGGCATTCTTTGGGGAGGAATACAGTGTGTGGTCTGTGAAGGGACGCAGCCAGAACAGTCTGACAGCGATTCGGATCGGGTGCAGGGAAGTGTCTGACTTTGTGAGAGTCTGCGACAGCCCGGTATCTCTCAAAGCAGTCTGTATGACTTATTATGACAATGGATATCTGAATGCTGTGGTGCAGATTCCAGGGCAGTCCAGTCTGGAAAAGAGCAGGCAGGTGTCTGTGGATTTCTCCAGGGAAGATTATCTGCGGGCTTATTACCACTGTGTGGCCGGCCTGTTTGGGACGAAGGGTGAGAAGAAAATGTACCGACGTGACCGGAAGTTTTTTGAGGACGGGATCTGTCTGGGGATTCCTCTTTATCCCACAGAGGAGACGGAAGCATCAAGAACTTTGCATGTGGGAATGTCGGAGGAACTTCTTAGGAATGTCCGGCAGGACAGCGCCTCTTTTACATCCTGCCTTCAGTCTCTGTGCTGGCAGGAAACACTGGACCATGGCAAATATATGGGCGGAGATTTCATCTATCTGTATTGAGACAGAAAAAGGCTCATTGGAAGGGAAAGAGCGGTCTTCGTGTTTGGAAAAATGAACTTGCATTTGTCTATGGGGTTCATTATAATGAAGCGGAAAGGAGAATGTACCATGTTAAGAGGAAAGACGGTACTTCTGGGAGTCAGCGGCAGTATTGCGGCGTATAAAATCGCAAATCTGGCCAGTGCTCTGATGAAACAGCATGCCACCGTGCATGTGCTGATGACGAAAAATGCGACGAATTTTATCAATCCGATTACCTTTGAATCACTGACAGGCAACAAATGTCTGGTGGACACTTTTGACAGGAATTTTCAGTTTCAGGTGGAACATGTTGCCCTGGCAACTGCGGCGGATGTGGTGATGGTGGCACCTGCCAGTGCCAATGTAATCGGCAAGATCGCCCATGGGATCGCGGATGATATGCTCACCACCACAGTGATGGCCTGCAGATGCCCGAAGATTCTGGCGCCGGCGATGAATACCAATATGTTTGAAAATCCGGTGGTGCAGGATAATCTGAAGATTCTGCAGAAATACGGGTGGGAAATTGTGCAGCCTGCGGTGGGATATCTGGCCTGTGGAGCCACAGGAGCCGGCAAGATGGCAGAGCCGGAGATCCTTCTGGAGTATATTAACCGGGAGATTGCCAGAAAGAAAGATCTGGCGGGGAAGAAGATTCTGGTGACGGCAGGCCCCACGCAGGAATCCATAGATCCGGTACGTTATGTGACCAATCATTCTTCCGGAAAGATGGGATATGCCCTGGCGAAAGTATGTATGCAAAGAGGAGCTCAAGTGACATTGGTGACAGGCCCCACGCAGATTCCAGAGCCCATGTTCGTGGATGTGGTAAAGATCACAACAGCGAGAGAGATGTTCGAGGCGGTCACAGCGAGAGCAGCGGACCAGGATATCATCATCAAGGCGGCGGCGGTGGCTGACTACCGGCCGAAAGAGGTCAAAAATGAGAAGGTGAAGAAATCATCTTCCGAGATCAGCCTTGAGATGGAGAAGACAGATGACATTTTAAAGTTCTTGGGTGAACATAAGAGAGAAGGACAGTTTCTGTGCGGATTTTCCATGGAGACGGAGAATATGGTGGAAAATTCCAGAAAGAAGCTGGAGAAGAAGAACCTGGACCTGGTTGTGGCAAACAACCTGAAAGTGGAAGGGGCAGGTTTTCTGGGAGACACCAATGTGGTGACTCTGATTTCGAAGGATAAGGAAGTTTCACTCCCGAAGATGAGTAAGGAGGAGACAGCCGATCATATCCTCGACGCGATTTTGTATCATAATTAAGGATGGGGTCAGTGTAACTGAATGTGCGCATGACCGGAAATCCTATTGTGATAGAGAGCAGTTTTACAGGCAGAGAGATCTGCCGGCTCATTGTATTGTATCTCATTGGAGAATAATAACAAGGAGGAGAACAAAATGACGAACAATGCAACCTATGGACGGAAAGCTGCGTCCAAAACCAAAGGCATGACTCAGGTGGCACTTTTCGCTGCACTGATTGTACTCATGTCTTTCACACCATTTCTCGGGTATATTCCCCTCGGATTTACCCGTGCCACAATCATTCACATACCGGTGATCATCGGTTCACTGCTTCTGGGCCCGAAGAAGGGCGCAGGTTTGGGATTCGTGTTCGGACTGACAAGTTTTATCAACAACACTATCAATCCCACGGTCACTTCCTTTGTCTTCACACCTTTTTACAGCCTTGGAGAATTCAGCGGAGGGATCGGCAGTCTGATTATCTGTTTTATTCCCAGGATTCTGGTGGGAGTTGTCCCGTTTTATGTCTATTATTGGGTGCGGAAAATACAGAAAAAAAATGACGTATCCACAGTCGGCCTGATTCTCGCCGGCATCAGCGGAGCGCTGGTGAACACCTTGCTGGTTATGAATCTGATTTTTGTGTTTTTCCGTGACGCTTACGCGGCGGCAAATGGTGTGACAGCCAATGCGGTCTATGGGTTTATCTTGTCTGTGATTGGAATTAACGGAGTTCCGGAGGCTATTGTGGCAGGAATTCTGACGGTTCTGATCGGGAGAGTTTTACTGAACAAAAATGTGAGAGCAAAATTAGGAGTCTGATATGGTTTTAGTCATTGATGTGGGAAATACCAATATTGTAGTGGGATGTATAGATGACGAGAAGACATATTTTATCGAGAGGCTTTCCACTGTCCGTACCAAGACGGAACTGGAATATGCCATTGATCTGAAGAATGTCTTGGACATCTATAAGATCCACAGAAAAGAAATCGAGGGCGGAATTGTCTGCTCTGTGGTGCCGCAGGTTACGAATATCATCAAGCTGGCAGCGGAAAAGATCTTGAAGAAGAATATCATGGTGGTGGGTCCCGGCGTGAAGACCGGACTGAATATTCTCATGGATAACCCGGCGCAGCTGGGAAGTGATCTTGTGGCCGCGGCGGTGGCAGGAATTGCAGAGTACCCGGTGCCGTTGATTCTCATTGATATGGGGACAGCGACGACGGTCTGTGTGGTAGACGGCAAGAAAAATTATATAGGCGGAATGATTCTGCCGGGAGTGGGAGTCTCTCTGGATGCCCTCACGGCAAGAGCTTCTCAGTTGCATGGAATCAGCCTTGAGGCGCCGAAGCATTTGATCGGGAAGAATACCATCGAGTGCATGAAAAGCGGAGTGATCTACAGCAGTGCTGCCGGTCTGGATGGAATTATCACCCGGATCAATGAGGAACTGGGCGAGGAGGCGACCGTGGTTGCCACAGGAGGTCTGGCCAAGAGCATCATCCCCCAATGCCGTCAGAGGATTATACAGGATGATGACCTGCTCTTGAAAGGTCTGAAAATCATTTACGACAAGAACAGAAATTCCTGAGGAGGAAGAATATGCGCTTTTTTCACTTATCAGATCTGCACATCGGGAGGCAGCTCCATTTCTATTCTCTGGCAGAGGATCAGCGCAGGATGCTGGACCAAATTGTCGAAAAAGCCCGGGAGCTTCATCCGGATGCGATTCTGATCAGCGGTGATGTCTATGACAAAGCAGCTCCTTCTGCCCAGGCAGTGGAGATTTTTGATGAATTTTTGTACCGGCTGGCGAAGATCCAGCCGGCAATTTCTATCATGGTGATCGCCGGGAATCACGATTCGGCGCAGAGACTTAGTTATGCCAGCAGAATTCTGGCAGATTCCAAAATTTATATTGCCGGTCACGTGCCGGAGAGAGAGGGAGAGTATATCGAACGGGTTGTGCTGGAAGATGAATGCGGACCGGTTCATTTTTATTTGCTCCCTTTTTTGAAACCTGGATATGTCCGGGGACTTTTTGAGAAGGAGATTCCCTCCACCCAGGAGGCGATCCGTCTGCTCTTGGAGAGGGAGAATATGGAACCGGATGTTCGCAGGGTGATTCTGACCCATCAGTTTTATACTGCCAAGGGGGAAGGTCCTTCCAGGAGTGACTCAGAATCCATCCAGGTGGGAGGACTCCAGAATGTGGATGTGAGTGTTCTGGAAAAGTTTGACTATGCGGCTATGGGGCATATTCACCGTGCGCAGTCCATGGGAGAGGAACGCTTTCGGTACTGCGGGACTATGCTGAAGTATTCCGTCAGCGAACGCAATGACAAAAAGACACTGACCCTGGTAACCTTGGGGGAAAAGGGAGTGCCGCCCCGGATTGAGGAGATTCCTCTGGCTCCATTTCGGGAACTCTGTCAGAAAAGAGGGACACTTCAGGAGATCCTTTCCCAGACCGACGGAGTCAGCGAAGATTATGTGAGTGTGATTTTGACAGATGAGGTGATTCCCTATCAGGCGAGGGAACAGCTGGAGGAGTGCTATCCGAATCTGTTGGAGCTTCGGATTGAGAATTCCAGGACGAAGAAGATGCAGTCCCAGGAAAGAAAAGAGAAAATTGTCACAGATCCGGTCTTACTGTTTCAGGAATTCTTCCGGCAGATGCAGGGGAGAGCCATGGAGGAGGATGAGAGACGGATGATGGAAGAGGTATTCCAGGCAGTGAAGGAGGAACGGGAATGAAGCCAGTTTTACTGACAATGTCTGCTTTTGGTTCCTATGCGGCGAAGACAGAGATTGATTTTCGGAAAATGGACCATGGAATTTTTCTGGTGACCGGGGATACAGGTGCAGGTAAGACGACAATTTTTGATGCGGTCACTTATGCATTGTACGACCGGCCAAGCGGTCAGGTACGGGATGGCAGCATGATGCGCAGCCAGTATGCTGCACTGGATACTCCTACGTATGTGGAACTTGTCTTCTCTTATCGGGGAGAAGAGTACCGGATCCGGAGAAACCCGGAATATGAGCGCCTGAGCCAGAGAAAAGATAAAGATGGAAATTACCGCAAAACAAAAGAAAAATCGCAGGTACAGCTTTTTCTTCCAGACGGCAGTGAATATAAGGGATCCAAGCGGGAGGTCAATGAGAAAATTCAAAGGATCGTAGGACTGGATTTCAAGCAGTTTACGCAGATTTCCATGATTGCCCAGGGAGAGTTTCTGAAACTTCTCCATGCCAGGTCAGAGGAGAGAAAGGAAATCTTTTCCAAAATTTTTGACACCCGCATCTATGGGAGAGTCCAGGAGGAATTAAAACAGAGGGAAAAGAATATCTATATTCAGTTAAAAGATCTGGAACGGATCTGTGAACTGCAGCTGGAGGAGATTGTCTGTGACGGACAGAGTGAATGGGAAGAGGAACTTCAGAGTATTCGGAAGGGACTTCGGATCTCAGAGGGGATTGTGCTTTTGGACAGACTTCTGGCAGCGGCAAAGGAACGGGAAAGCCAGAAAAAGAAGATGCTTACCAAGATGCAAAGTCAGTGGGAGCTTTTGTCGGAGGCATCCGGGATTTTGAGACAGGAGGAGAAGATCCAAAGAGAGCTGACAGAAATTTGCGAATGGCTTAAGAGAGAGGAACCTCTGGCTCAGGAGGAATTGCAAAAACTGACAGAGTTTCAGACCCGGTCGGAGCAGGAAGACCAGAGGATGGCAAAAGAACTGCATGTTCTGGAAGAAGATTTAAAAAAATATGAAAAGTTAAGAAGTGTACAGGAGAAGACGAAAAAAGCGTTAGAGGAGAAGGAGATTGCCGGCCGAAAGCTGGAAAAGTTCCGGCAGGAGAGAAAAAGTCAGGAAGAAAAGGAGAAGGAACTGCAAAGTAAGCAGGAAGAATTATCCGAGATATCTGTTCGAGCTGTGCAGGCGGCTCAGACCGTACAGGAAAAAGAGGAGCGACAGCAGACTTTCCAAAGGCTGGCGCAGATTTACGAGAAGGCAATGGAGGAACGGAGGCGTCTCGGGGAAGCGGCCAAAAGACTGAAGCAGTTACAGGAAGAGTTTCAGGAGAAAGACCGGCGATACAATATGTACACGGAAGCTTTTCTGCGGGAACAGGCTGGAATTCTGGCTTCCAGACTGGGTGAGGGAGAGGCCTGCCCGGTCTGTGGTTCCAGGCATCATCCCGGGAAAGCCGTTCTGTCCAGCAAGGCGCCGAACCAGAATATGGTGGAGGAATCCAGGAGACAGAGAAATCAGGCGGAAGAAAAGAGAAACCAGTCTATGGAGTCTTACCAGAAATGTCAAAATCACTGTCAGCTTCAGGAAGAACTCTGGAGAGAGAGTCTGTCTGGGCTTCCCCAGGAAGAGAGAGATTATGATTCCTCCGGTGAAAAGCCCCGGGAATGGCTGAAAAGAAAGATGCAGGAGAGTTCTGAGGGAACGAAGAAGGCGAAGGAAGAGGCGGCAAGGTTCCGAAAAATGGAAGAGAATTTAAGAGATATCCGCAGAGAACTGGGCAGGATTCAGGAGCAGAAAGAAAAACAGCAGGGATGGGAAGAACTGCTGGAAAAGAATTACCGGGATCTTGAGAAGGAATCCCTTCTTCTGCAGAAGGAAGAGGGGATGCTCAGAGAGGGTCTGGAACTTTCCTGGGAAGAGGCAAAGGACAAATATGGACGGGTCCAAAAAGAAAGAGAGAAACTTCGTCTGGATCTGGCTGCCCGTCAGAGAGAGCAGGAAGAACGAAGCCGTAAGATTTATGAGAATCGAGGAAAGAAGAAAGCTCTGGAGGAGAATTTCCAGGATAACCGGAGAAAATGGGAAGAGACAGCAGCCCGGTTCGGGCAGATGACGGGAGAGCCTCTTCAAAGGGAGAAGGCAGAGGCAGTCAAGATAGAGGTGGAGAGAGAAAAGGAAAATCTCCAGACGGAATTGATGGAACTTTATCATGAGACGGAGAAAAATGGACGGGTAAGAGAAAAACTGAGAAAGCTGGAAGGGCAGTATGAAAAAGGAAAAAAAGAATATGCACTTGTCAGCAATCTGAGCAAGACTGCGAATGGGGGACTCAGCCAGAGTTCCCGTCTGGATTTTGAGGCTTATGTGCAAAGACAGTATTTCGAACAGATTGTGGAGTATGCCAATCAGCGCCTGATTCAGATGAGTTCCGGGCAGTTTCTTCTTCAGTGCAGACGCCTGGAGGATCTGAAAAATCAGGGAAAGGTGGGGCTGGACCTGGATGTGTACAGCCTGGCCACCGACTCGGTCCGGGATGTGAAGTCTCTGTCCGGAGGGGAGTCTTTTATGGCTGCTCTGTGCATGGCGCTGGGGCTGGCGGATGTGGTCCAGAATACAGCAGGGGCCATCCGCCTGGAGACCATGTTTATCGATGAGGGCTTCGGAGCCTTGGATGATACCTCCAGGGAACAGGCGGTGAGAATTCTGCAGGAATTGGCAGGCGACCAGAAAGTAATCGGAATCATTTCCCATGTGACAGAATTAAAGGAACAGATCAGCCCGAAACTGGTTGTGGAGAAGACACCGAAGGGGAGCAAAGCATACTGGGCGTGATACAGATACATCCAAGAGAAAAAAAGAGACCATTTCGCAAAATTCAAGGCTTTTGTCAAAGTCTGAATTTTGCTGAGTGGTCTCTTTACATTTTGATCTTATTTTTTCCTGCTTCCGCGGTATTTCTCCTCGCAGTATTTGCAGCGGTAGACTTCATTTTCTTCATCAGTGAGAATGAAGATCTGATCCAAGCCCTGCTCAACGGAGGTGATGCAGCGTGGATTTTTGCACTTGATCACGTTGGTGATCTGTTTGGGGAGACGCAGCTGTCTTTTCTCCACGATTTTCTCATCTTTGATGATGTTGACGGTGATGTTGTGGTCAATAAAGCCCAGAATATCAAGATCCAGTTTATCGATAGGGCACTCTACTTTGATGATGTCTTTCTTGCCCATCTTGTTGCTGCGGGCATTCTTAATGATTGCCACAGTGCAGTCCAGTTTGTCCAGTTTCAGATCATGATAGATTGTCATGCTCTTTCCTGCTTTGATGTGGTCCAGAACATATCCCTCTTTTAATGCACCTACATTTAACATACTTTCACCTCCAGTAATGTGAGAATCAAGGCCATACGCACATAGACACCGTACTGTGCCTGTCTGAAGTAAGCGGCACGGGGATCACTGTCCACTTCCACCGCGATTTCATTGACTCTTGGAAGGGGATGCAGAATGTACATATCCGGTTTGGCAAGTTCCAGTTTGGCTTTGTCCAGTATGTAGAAGTCTTTCATACGCACGTAGTCTTCCTCATTGAAGAAACGTTCTTTCTGCACACGGGTCATGTACAGAAGATCCAGTTCCGGAAGTGCATCTTCCAGGCGTTCCACTTCTTTGTAAGGAATCTGCTGCTTGTTGAGAACTCCATCCCGGATATAGCTTGGCAGGCGCAGCTCTTCAGGAGAAATCAGAACGAACTTCACATTTGGATAGCGAACCAGTGCCTGGATCAGAGAGTGAACTGTGCGGCCGAATTTCAGGTCACCGCACAGGCCGATGGTGAGATCGCTCAGACGTCCTTTGAGGGAGCGGATGGTGAGAAGGTCAGTCAGTGTCTGGGTAGGGTGCTGATGTCCGCCGTCCCCGGCGTTGATCACGGGGATAGAAGAAGCCATGGATGCCACCAGCGGGGCTCCCTCTTTCGGATGACGGATCGCACAGATATCTGCATAACAGGATGTGACACGAATCGTGTCGGCAACACTTTCACCCTTGGCTGCGGAGCTGGAATCCGCGCTGGAAAAGCCTAATACGCTGCCTCCGAGATTCAGCATGGCAGCCTCGAAGCTGAGGCGGGTGCGGGTGCTGGGCTCATAGAATAAAGTTGCCAGTTTCTTACCCGCACAGGCATGTGCGTATTTCTCAGGGTTTTTTTCAATATCATTTGCCAGGTCAAGGAGCTGGTCCAGTTCCTCGACAGACAAGTCCAATGGACTCATTATATGTCTCATGTACTACCTCCTGATAAATGGTTATGATGTTATAGTTTCTTCCATCATATAATACTTAGAGTCATTTTTCAAGGAGAAAGAAGAAATTCCAAAAGAATCACAGGGAGGATTTTGGGACATTAAAATTTAAAAGCTTTTCGTAGAACAGACCGATCAGGAACCAAAGAGGTGCGTAGTCCAGACGGATCAGACCTTTGTAATGGCAGCGACATCTGTCGCTGTAATCCCAGGGGCAGGCATGGAAATGGCGAAGCAGGGAACCTGATGTGAATTCCACCAGATAAATTCCGGCGGCGTAGATAGCCCCCCTGAGGAAAAAGGGAAGTCTGGCCAGATGGTGGGAGACAGGACCGATCAAAGAGGCCATGCCATAGATGGGAAACATCCAGAGAGAGGAAGTCCCACTGAGTGTTGGTTCTCCATCGTGGAGGCTGTGAAGACCAGTCCAGAGAATCTCCAAACCCCATCCCACGCTTCCACAGAATAAAAACTGATTTTTCATATATAACCTCCAAAATCATGAGCTGGTAAGAGTAGTATCTCCTGAAATGAAGAAAACATGAGAGAGACCGGAATATATTTAAATTTTACATTTCAAAGCCTATTCTTCCCTTTTCCTGCCTTGAAAAATGGGAATTCATGTAATATACTGAAATGGAATCACTTGAAAGACGGAGGAATATATGAATTACCAGGAGAGTAGGGCCTATATTGAACAGGTCAATTGTTATGGAAGAGTACTGGGTTTGGAAAATATTATAGAATTGATGAGACGGCTGGGAAATCCCCAGGATGATCTGAAATTTATTCATGCGGCTGGAACGAATGGAAAAGGTTCCACGCTGGCTTATATATCCACGGCATTGAAGGAAGCAGGATACAAGGTGGGAAGATATACCTCCCCCGCAATCTATTCATACAGAGAGATTATGGCAGTAAATGGTGAAAACATCAGTCGGGAGGCTTTTGCCAGACATCTCACCAGAGTCGCCGCTGCCGCAGAAGAGATGGCAGGCGAAGGAAGAGCACATCCCACTCCCTTTGAGATAGAGACAGCCGTGGCTTTTTTATATTTTCAGGAAGAAAAATGTGATCTGGTAGTTCTGGAAACCGGTATGGGAGGAGCCACAGACGCCACAAATGTGGTGAAGAATACCTTACTTGCGGTTCTGACCCCGGTGGGAATGGATCACATGGGCTTTCTCGGCGATACACTGGGTGAAATTGCCAGGGTAAAAGCCGGGATAATCAAACCGGGCTGCACGGTGGTAAGCGCAGTACAAAAACCTGAGGCGGCAGGGGTGATCGAAGAAGAATGCGAAAAGCAGAAAGTCGCTCTGGTCTGTCCGGATATGAGTGAAGTAAAAGTACAGGAGAGCTCTTGCCTGGGACAGAGATTTCGTTGGCGGGGGACAGAGTATGAGATATCGCTGGCGGGAGTCTGCCAGATCGAGAATGCGGTTCTGGCCCTGACGGCTCTGGGTGAGCTGGCGAAGATGGGATATCCGGTGGGGACAGAAGCGGCACAGCGGGGACTGAAAAATACCCGTTGGGGCGGCAGATTCACTGTGATCGATCAAAAACCGCTCTTTGTGGTGGACGGAGCTCACAATCCGGATGCTGCCAGAAGACTGGAAGAATCTGTGCGGCGTTATTTCCAGGGGAAAAACATCTATTTCATTATGGGAATGTACCGGGACAAAGATTATGACCAGGTTCTGCGGATTATGACTCCCTACGCAAAGGAGATTTTCACAGTGTCCACAACGCCCGAGACGAGAACTCTGACTGCCGGGGAACTGGCAGAGGCGGCCGGCAGATATCACTCCTGCGTACATCCGGCAGACAGCCTGGAAGAAGCGGCCCAGAAGGCCTATGAAAAAGCAGGAGATGAGGATGTGATTCTGGCTTTTGGATCACTGTCTTTCCTGGGAGAAATGACAAAGATTGTCAAAAAACACAGAGAACTTATTGAGTGACAATATAAAAACAGAGCGGGGATGAGACCATGACAGGGACAAAAGAATGTATTTTATACCGTGATTTTGAACACGGTGAGATCCTGGAGCTGATGACGGAACTGATGGGAGTCAGCAAAGAGGGCCGGGAAGAATTAAAATTATGCGGTTCAGAATTTTTTCAGTGTGTGAATCAATTGGTGGAGCTGGCAGGCGCTTACGGATTTTCCGGAAATCTGTGGCATAACTATCTGACTTTTCTGCTGGTAAACCACGAGAATGCTTTCAGTACTTCCTGCGAAATTGTGGGAGCTGTGGAAGGAACCATCAATCAGATTGCGCGCCATGATTTTGAAATTTTCAAAGAACTCTATGATTTTGATTTCACAGATTTTGATGAGGCTTTCGGCAATCTGTGGAGTGACCTTATGGTTCACTATGAGAATATCAATGAGAACAGCAAACTGTTCAACAAGAGAATTCGTGACCGGATCTGTGAACTGAGCAGGAAACTTGGCCAGACGAAGGATACGGATGAATTCATGGATGACATGGTGGAGTTTTACCGGGAATTCGGTGTGGGAAAATTGGGACTGCACAAGGCTTTCCGGGTCGGCCATGATGAAAAGGGAAAAGTGGTGATTGAGCCGATCACGAAAATCGCTCATGTCTATCTGGATGATCTGGTGGGATATGAGATTGCGAAGAAAAAACTGATTGATAACACAGAAGCTTTTGTGCAGGGAAGAAAGGCGAACAACTGCCTGCTTTTCGGTGACGCGGGAACGGGTAAATCCTCCAGCATCAAGGGAATTCTGAATCAGTATTATGATCAGGGACTTCGCATTATCGAAGTGTACAAGCATCAGTTCCAGGATCTCAACGAGGTCATCTCTCAGATCAAGAATCGAAATTACAAATTTATCATCTATATGGATGACCTTTCATTTGAAGAATTTGAGATTGAGTATAAATATCTGAAGGCAGTCATTGAGGGCGGCCTGGAGAAAAAACCGGAGAATGTGCTGATCTATGCCACATCCAACCGCCGTCATCTGATTCGGGAAAACTATGGGGACAAACTGGAGCGAATGGATGATAATGATCTTCATTCTTCAGACACTGTCCAGGAAAAGCTTTCTTTGGTCTACCGGTTCGGAGTGACCATTTATTTCGGCGCGCCGGATAAGAAAGAGTTTCAGAATATCGTCAAAGTGCTGGCAAACCGTTATGGAATTACCATGCCTGAAGAGCAGCTTCTTCTGGAGGCAAACCGTTGGGAATTAAATCACGGAGGTCTGACCGGACGGACAGCGCAGCAGTTTATTGACTATCTTCTTGGACAACAAAAGTAAAAGGGAGGAAGAAAGGTATGGCGATTACCACATTTGCGGCTATTGACCTGGGCTCCTATGAGGTAAGCATGAAAGTCTTCGAAATCTCGAAGAAGGCAGGTCTGCGGGAAGTAGACTACATTCGCTACCGTATGGATCTGGGAAAAGATACTTACAGTCAGAGACATCTCGGGGGAGAACGCCTGCAGGAACTGTGTAAGGTCCTGGAGGGATTCCGGGAGATTATGGAAGGATATCGGGTACAGGATTACCGTGTCTGTGCCACCAGTGCCTTCCGGGAGCTGGAGAATCCCAGTATCACCCTGGAACAGATTTACCGCCGCACGGGAATGAAAGTAGAGATTCTGAGCAGCTCGGAACAGCATTTTCTGGGATATAAGTCGATCGCTGCCATTGAGACAGGGTTTAAAAAAATGATTCAAAAAGGAACAGCGATTGTGGACGTGGGCGGCGGAAGTACCCAGATTTCCCTTTTCGACAAGGATACTCTTGTGACAACCCAGAATCTGAGAATCGGAAGTCTGCGTATCCGTGAAAGACTGCGCAACCTGATGAAAGAGACCACGCATTATGATCAGCTGATTGCGGAGTACATTCGAAATGAGCTGATTGTATTTGAAAGATTATACCTGAAAGACCGCAATATCAAAAATGTGATTCTGCTGGGAGATTTCCTTCAGGATATTATTTTCCGTGAGAAACTGACAGACTGGATTATCACAAAAGAAGAATTCAATGAGCGCTATGAGCAGCTTGTCTACAAGACGGCAGATTCGCTGGCCCTGGAGATGGATATTCCGTCAGAGTATGCTTCTTTGGTGGTGCCTATGATGGTTATTTACAAAAATATCATTGATCTGTTCGGGGCAGAGGCAATCTGGGCGCCGGGTGTGAGTCTTGCGGACGGAATTGCCTATGACTATGGTGAGAAACATAAGATATTGAAAACGAATCACAATTTTGAAAACGATATCCTGGTGGCGGCCAGAAACATTGGCAAACGTTTCTCCAGCGGGAAAAATCATATTCAGGGAACCACGAATCTTGCCCTGATGATTTTCGATGGAATGAAAAAGATCCATGGTATGGGGGCAAGAGAACGTCTCCTTCTGCAGATTGCGGTTCTTCTCCATGACTGCGGAAAATATATCAGTATGACGAATGTGGCAGAATGTTCCTATAATATTATCCGGTACACGGAGATCATTGGTCTGTCCCAGCAGGAGCAGAAGATCATTGCCAATGTGGTCCGGTATAATCGGGAAGATTTCGCGGATTTTGAGGAGGTCAGCCGGCAGGAAGGGCTGGACAAAGAAAGTTATCTCCTGATTGCGAAGATGGTGGCAATTCTGAGACTGGCCAATGCCATGGACAGAAGCCATTATCAGAAAGTGGAGGCGCTGCGTGCGGTGATCCGGGATGATGAGCTGCATGTGATTGTGGATTCCAGCAAAGATGTCAGCCTGGAGCTGGGACTTTTGAAAGACAAACTGGCTTTCTTTGAGACGATTTTTGGCATTCGCCCGGTAATTAAGCGTAAGAGAAAGAGATAAGGGGGAGGAAGAAATGGACCTTAAAAAGTTTGAAAAACCGGAATACTATGTGAATCGGGAACTGAGCTGGATTAAATTTGACGAGCGTGTTCTCAGTGAGGCGAGAGATAAGACCTTGCCTCTGTTTGAGAGACTGAAATTTCTGAGCATTACTTCTTCGAACCTGGATGAATTTTATATGGTGCGTGTGGCATCTCTGAAAGATCAGGTGCACGCCAAATATGAGAAACCTGACATTGCGGGTCTGACGCCCAAAGAGCAGCTGGCACAGATCAGCAAGAAGACACATGAACTGGTTCAGGTACAGTACAGTACCTACAACCGTTCCGTGCTTCCAGCCCTGGAAAAAGCCGGTCTTCACGTGATTCAGGAACATGAAATGCTCTCAGAGGAACAGAAAAAATATGTGGATGAGTATTTTGAGGAGAACGTGTATCCGGTTCTGACACCTATGGCACTGGATTCTTCACGCCCATTTCCACTGATTCGGAATAAATCTCTGAATATCGGCGCTCTGATTGCCAAAAAAGACAAAAAGGGCGGGAAAGTTCTGGACTTTGCGACTGTTCAGGTTCCCTCCGTGCTGCCTCGGGTCATACAGATTCCGGGAAGCAGTGAGAAGACCAAGGCAATTATCTTCCTGGAAGAAGTGATTGAGAGAAATATTGGAAAGCTTTTCCTGAATAATGATGTGGTCTGTGCCCACCCCTACCGTATTATGAGAAACGCGGATTTGAGCATTGACGAGGATGAGGCAGAGGATCTTCTGGTGGAGATTCAGAAACAGCTGAAGAAACGTCAGTGGGGTGAAGTGATCCGTCTGGAAGTGGAAGAAAAGATGGATCCCAGACTGCTGAAGATTCTGAAGACAGAGTTTGATATCAAAAATGATGACATTTTTATGATCCCCGGCCCGCTGGATTTGACGGTTCTGATGAAGGTGTACGGTCTGGATGGATTTGACGAATATAAAACAGAAGGATATACGCCAGCACCGGTGGCGGCTTTCCGCGGCTATGATAACCTGTTTGACCGGATCCGGGAGGGAGATGTCTTCGTACATCATCCTTACATGAGTTTCGACCCGGTGGTACAGTTTGTACAGCAGGCATCAAAGGATCCCAACGTGCTTGCCATCAAACAGACGCTTTACCGTGTCAGCGGCCATTCACCGATTGTGGCAGCTCTGGCCCAGGCAGCAGAAAACGGCAAGCAGGTCAGTGTTCTGGTGGAATTAAAAGCCAGATTTGATGAGGAAAATAATATTGTGTGGGCGAAGAAACTTGAGAAAGCAGGCTGCCATGTGATCTATGGTCTGGTCGGCCTGAAAACACACAGTAAAATCACACTCGTTGTACGCCGGGAAGACACAGGTATCCGCCGTTATGTGCATCTTGGAACGGGTAACTACAATGACTCCACGGCGAAGCTTTACACAGACTGTGGTCTGTTCACCTGTGACGCGAGAATCGGGGAGGATGCCACTGCGGTATTTAACATGCTTTCCGGTTATTCTGAGCCGAAGTACTGGAACAAACTGGTTGTAGCTCCGCTGTGGATGAAGGACCGATTCCTGAAGATGATCGAGATGGAGGCCAATCACGCGAAAGAAGGAAGAGAGGCCAGAATCATGGCAAAGATGAACTCTCTTTGCGATCCTAAGATTATGGAAGCTTTGTATTACGCATCCTCCTGTGGTGTGAAGATTGATCTGGTTGTACGTGGAATCTGCTGTCTGAAGGTGGGAATTCCGGGAGTGAGTGAGAACATTACCGTCCGCTCAATTGTGGGCGATTTCCTGGAACACAGCCGAATCTTTTATTTCTACAACAATGGAGGAGAGGAAGTCTTCATGGGAAGTGCGGATTGGATGCCGAGAAATCTGGACCGCCGCGTGGAGATCGTATTTCCGGTGGAAGATGAGAACATTAAGAGACAGGTTATCCATATTCTGGATGTGGAACTGATGGATAACCGAAAAGCACATGTTCTCCAGGCGGACGGTACGTATATCAAACCGGACCGCCGTGGAAAAACCCTGGTGAATTCCCAGATGGAATTCTGCCGTGAAGCACAGGAGCAGGCAAAGGAAAAGACAGCAAAAGAGCAGACAAGACTGTTTATTCCAGCAGAACCTGCAGAAGACCCTGAGGAAGAAGACTGATTTGATGAACGGGAGAGAATATATACAGGTTTTTCATGAATTTTCTCCGGTTTTTGATGAGAAATCCAAAGTTTTGATTCTGGGGACTTTTCCCTCGGTGAAGTCCAGAGAGGGACAGTTTTATTACCATCATCCTCAGAACCGATTCTGGAAGGTGATTGCGGCACTGGTGAAAGAACCAGTGCCGCAGACAGTCTTGGAGAAAAAGGAGATGCTTCTGAGGGGGCATATCGCAATCTGGGATGTGGTTCAAAGCTGCCGGATTAAAGGTTCCAGCGACAGCAGTATCCGGGATGTCGTGCCGTCTGATCTGAATCAGATTCTGGATCATGCAGATATCCGAAAGATATTTGCCAACGGGACCACCGCGTTTCGACTGTACCGGAGGTATTGTGAGGAGAAAACAAAGAGGGAGGCAGTGTGTCTGCCCTCCACCAGTCCCGCGAACGCTTCCTGGCGGCTGGAAGCCCTGACAGAACGGTGGTCGGAAGAAATTTCACCTTTTCTATGACATTTTCGTTGAAAAGTTCCATAAAATGGTCTACACTAATCTCAGAGAAGGATTATTGAAGTACATGGACGGAGGAAGGCTATGGCTGAATTATGGGATTTGTATGATAAGTATGGAAATAAAACGGGGAAATTCCACGAACGAGGAAAACCGATACCGCCAGGTTATTTTCATACCATCATACATGTGTGGATCAGAAGTGAGAGCGGAAAATATTTGATGTCACGGAGACACCCTTTGAAATCTTACCCACTGCTGTGGGAGTGCACAGGAGGGTCTGTTCTGGCAGGAGAAGACAGCATAACGGGAGCTATGCGTGAAGTTCAGGAGGAATTGGGGGTTGCTCTGGACAGAAAGAAAGGCAGACTTTTCAAGTCAGAACGGCAGGATGCGCACCAGGTATTTTACAATGTCTATCTGTTTTCGCAGGAAGAGAACATTCCGCTGCGCCTGCAGGCAGAAGAAGTGGTGGACGCGCGCTGGATGGACCCGGAGGAGATCCGGCAGCTGGCGAAAGCAGGCGAGCTGATGCCGATGCTGAACTATTATGAAGACGTGTTTGCTTATGAAAATTGAATAAAGTTTCTAAAAACATTTCCTTGAGATCTGGGAGAGAGAAGTCTTTGCCAGAATCTCAATGGGGATGTTTTTTTTGCCGGTGGTAAAATAAAAACACCGCATTACCATCTCAAATGATAACACGATGTTTTAAAATTAGCAGTCTGTAGGGGAGTCGAACCCCTGATTCTGCCGTGAGAGGGCAGCGTCTTAAC
>ERZ1643247.872-NODE-872-length-32535-cov-19.348676_pt1 | contig 32535 bp, 31 predicted proteins | sample MGYA00579264_ERZ1643247 | MGnify/ENA primary metagenome ERZ1643247 (study PRJEB29033, sample SAMEA4952262) | chicken gut metagenome | biome: Broiler Chicken; feature: Gastrointestinal Tract; material: Caecum | place: Ireland | collected 2018 | study: Broiler... | reverse complement strand
TACCAGAAAATCAGGATGGGTGTTCATAATTTATTCATTCATGCGTTTGTCGTGGAGAGGTAAAAATGCCTTGGGCTTTTTCAAAGCGTAAGACTTAATTGTTCCCCGTTTTGTGCCATCTCTTTCTCCCTTTTCTCTTCCAAGATTTTAATTTTTTCACTTCGGAGCCTCTTTTCCGCAACTCGCCGTTCCGTATCATTCAACCCTTGATCTCTATCCGTTTTATTTCCTCCGGCTCGACATATGTGCATGCATCCCTGCAATACCATGCTCCCGGCAGATTGTCCATCCGTGCGATCCGCCATTTCTGTTCTTTCGTATCAAAAGTAATGGAATCCTCTTCCTTACGATCGGCAAAGATACGGTAGGATAGCTGGCTGGAAGCAGTCTTTCTGTCATTTAAGTAGGTATCCAGTACCAGCAGGTCCTTTTCTATCTTGGCACGGCAGAATGCGCCTGGTTTTCGGTCTTGCCCGCACTGCAGCAATTCTTCCATATGGGGTGTTAACATCTGAACCGGAATCCGCAATAATTCTTTTCGCTTCATGAAACACCTCACTCTATGCTTTTCCGTCCACGCCATACCAGGTATGCGGCTTATATTGCTTCCCATCCACTACATACAGAGCCACTTCCTGGATCTGCTGGCTGTCAGGTTCCTCCTTCGCGAGTGCAAGGATATCTCCCATGCTTCCGGATGCCTTTGGATGTTTTCCCCTGACCACGACGTATCCGTCCCAGCATCTTCCCTCTTCTTTTTTCACTATCGAGCACCATTTGCGCCCTGGATGCCGGGCCATGTAGGCAAGACCATGAAGTAAAAGCATCTGAAAAGACAATTCCTTTAGCAGCGTTATCCTGGTACAGGAAATTTTGCTGTCAACCGAATCCTCGTCCAGGTCCCCTTCCGCTTTTACAAGAAAATAGACGGATTTGCGCCAATCTCTGTAATAGCAAAGGCAGTCCAGTGGATTCTCCGCGCAGTGGAACCCGTTTTCCGCGCAGTTTGCCTGGTCTGTTATATTCACCTGGTTCAGCAAAAACTGGTAGCCCAGGCAGGTAAGATCTTTTTTTAAACCTTTGTATGCAATCATAATCCTCCTCGTTACTCCTATCACGCCAGATCAAACAAAGACATCTGCCCGTCCGTTTCTTTTTTCTTAGGCGCGCTTTCTTTGTGTTTTTCTACGCTTCCCGCATCCTTCTTTTTTACTGTTGTTTTCCCGGCAGAAGCTGATTTCCGCTCAGCCTGCTCCCATTCAGAAAGAATTTTCTTTTTCTCTTCTGCTTCTTTTGCCAGGGTTTCCGCCTCATCCTCTCTCCAGTAATACTTTTCCGCCCAGGGGAATACTGTTTTTTCCGTCAAAGTCAGCGCTGTATTTTCCCTGACCCGGCTAAGCCCTTTCTTTTTTGCCTGCTCCGTGGCCGTTTCAAAGGCTTTCTCCATCACAAAATCCAGACATCTTTGCAGGGATTTATGCCTTTTCATGACCGATATGGCAAGTTTCGGATCCTCCTCACACTTTCGGATGATATGCCAGCCGATAATCCCTGCGAAATCTTTGTCATCTAACACCAGTATCTCTTCCCGGAGCTTCTCGGAAGCTGTGCGGAATATTTTCTGCCCAATGGGTATTTCGGCCAGCCGGTATCTGCGTCCCTGGATGAAATCTTCCGTCTGTTCATAAGGGACAGCCCACTTTTTCGCCAGCCTCCGCAGCGCTTCCATATCTCCCTGGTTTCTTAAATGCACTGCCGCGTCATTCAATTCCACAACATTTTCTACCATTTTTTCAATCATACTCTATTTCCTTTCTGCATTCCGGCAGGAGGGAAGCCTCCCTCCCGCCATTCCAACATTCAGGCAGCTTCCCCTTCCGCAGCTTCCGGTGGGTTCTCCAACCTTTTTTCGGTTTCCGCCGCAAGTTTCCGCTGCTCCCGGTCATCCACGTCTAGCAGGTTCACCATTTCCAGAATTACCTGGCGGCACCAGACATTTTCGTTCCAGGCCTTATGCAGCTGTCCGGCCCGTTCTACAATCTCCTCCCAGTCTTTATCTGACAAAGGCCTGCCGCGGTATTCTTTGTAAAATCCATAGATCTCTTTCATGGCTTTTGCCACCGGGATTTCTGAAGCAGCCTCCACATTGGATAAAAGCTTCATAAGCACCGGATGTTTTCCATATTTTTCCTGCAAAGGCCGAATTCCCAGATTCACTTTTCCAATATATACGCCCAGGAAATCATTAAAAATCCCAGCTATCATTTTCTGGTCTACCATTCGTCTCCTCCTTTTCTTCAAGATGCCAGATCAAAAATGCTCATTTGCCCTTCGATCTGTTCTTCTTCGTAAGGCATTGAAGGCACTGTTTTTTCTGTTTCTCTTTTTGCCATCTCCAATGGTATCTCTTTTACCTTTGAAGCGGTATCTGAGAGCAGTTTCCCATACTGGCCTTCGTTTCCAAACGCACGCATGACCACCAGGTTTTCCTCTTCGATGGCCGTCTCCAAATTTTGTACTACCCCGAGTGCATACAAAATCTGAGTCTTCCTTTTCTGCCGGTCCGTAAGGAGCGGTTCCCGGCAAAGAAGATACTGGTAATCTTCCGAATTCTTATAAATTTCCAGACATGCCCTGGCCTGCTTTCGTATGTCATCAGCCCTTGCCATATACCCTGCAGGCAATTCCTCCGGAAGCGGGACCTCAACACCATAGCTGATAAGGATTCGCTGGATCTCCAGCAGCTCTCTCCGGATCTCTGCCAGAGCGATCCCATCCGGCCACATCTGTTCGGTTCCATACTTGTGGATGTTCTGCCATTCGCTGTAGCGTTGCTGGTATAGCGTCAGCCATTCATTCTTCGTTTTCCCTTTCATCTTTTCCGTTTCACTTATCCATTCCCTTTCTGTTCCCAATGCAAGCGAAAGCTGTCCAGGAACCTGTTTGGGAGCCGGTTCTGTTCCATACATCCACCAAAGGTAGACGTCTTCCGCACTCTCCCACGTGTCTTCCTCCAAATGTCTTTGCTTGCGGCTTTTCAGCATTTCCCCGAAGGTCTTCAGATAAGCCGGACTTATAGCCTGGATAGCGCGCAAGCTCTTTTTCCCGTTTTCGAACCGATGCCAATGGGCAGCCGATGCACCCAATCCTTGTAAATCCTTCATCATAAAGACAGCAATATCTGTGGACATAGTGATAAATAAAAGACCACACTTCTTCATCCGTCCAGTCGATGATCGGATTTAATACCCGTTTCCCTTTCATTACACAGCTCTCGATCAGCCGCCGTTTCTCATCATTGTCATTATTTAAAAGTAAAACTTTCGCGCTTTCCGCGCCTCTTATTTCTGCCAGCCCGCGGTTTTTGCGTTTTCTGCTTTCTGCCCAGCGGACGCCAGTGATTACAAACCGGCCTTCCCCTCCCCGTTCCTTCAGTTCAGAACAGCAATACCGGACTTTCCGGGTTGGGGGAAATCCTTTTTTGATGATCAGCTTCCACATGGATTCTTCTGGCTTTTCCATGGAAACCTCCGGGTATTCCTTCCGGATAAAATGTACCAGCTCCGGAGGATCCACCGTTGTCACATGGTAATGCGCCGTAAACTTTACCCCAGCCATCTGTGCCAAGTGAAAAATAGCCTGGCTGTCCTTTCCTCCGCTAAACGCCAAATAGTATCCGTCTGGATTCATCCGGAGGGCGGTTTCCTCAAACATTTTCAGATTTTGGATCGCACGTTCTATTTTGTCCTCTATTGGAAATAAACAAATCTGCTCCATTCCTTCCCCGTCCTTTGCATTAGATTTTGCTGCAGGACGGAAAAGCCATGCTTCCCGGCGTGTCTTTTTACGCTGCCTGGCCGATTACTTGTATCAAAAGAACTGTCCGCAATCACAGTCTTTCTAAGCAGCAACCCTGGCTGTCACCCGGGCTTAGAAGAAATGCAGAGCTTTTAAAAACCAACCCGGAAACTTGCATAAGCAATCGGTTTGATCTCCAGAATCCTTACATTGGAAATCTTCCGGTATGGTTTCCTTTTATTCAGATCGTCTACCCAATCCTGAAATGCCATTTCTACTTCCATATCCACTTCCTCATGCTCCAGTCGCAGGAACATATACTTATAACCCACGCGATAATTCCGCCGTGCTGTAAAATAGGAATATTTCACCTCGTAGATCGGGATACGGATCATAGAATTCAGAAATTGCGAGGGATGCAGCTTTTTAAAGAAACTTCGGTATTCTTCGGTTGCCCCAAGGGTTCCGCCGCAGGCAATCTCTTCAAAAGAAGCCAGTTCCGCAAATTTGTGTAAATGCATATCCTCCTCCTCTTCTTCTTTCACTTCTTTCACCTCTTTTACTCTCCTCCTCACAGTTGACGGAAAGCAGAGGAAAGCATCAGCCACCGCATCGACCGTGTATCCCTGGTCCAGTAATTTTTTCATTACTTTGCGGGATTCCTGCCGGCTTAGTTTTGCCAACCCCTTTTGAGGTACCTTTTTCTTCATAATCTTTTTACATAGCGGATGGTACGGTCCATAGTGGTACATCTTCTGAGCTTCGCTTGCGTTCACATTACATAAAATAGCGATAGCAAGGCAGCAATACCCTTCATATTCTTCCGCTCTCATGTTCCACCGCCTTTCTCTCCATTCCTTTCCTTGCCGTGCGCCTCATATGCTTCGGATAGCTCTTCCTCCTTTCCCGGTGTATTTTGACTTCCATATGCCTTCTTTCCGGGATTACCTTTACTGCAATTCCGCTAAAGGAATGTCCCATTTGCTTTAGCTGCTGTTTTTTCCCATACATCAATTTCTTTGCAACCCCAAAGGCTGTCCCGCCGCAGGAAGCAATATAAAGTCGGCTCCTTTGGTCTAACTCAAAGTCGATCCTTTTTCCTTTTACGATCCCTTCATTTTTGGCCATTAAGACCTCCAGCTTCATAGCATACTCCATCCATCGTTTTCAAAACATCGGGTAACTGGTAAGGATGCGGAACCCCCAGTCTGCCGTTTTGTCTTTTACCAATACAAGGCAGGCTTTTTTCAGGTTTTCCTGCAGCTTATCCTCACCTTTCCGGAAGCCATATCCGACTGTGCTCTTAAAACGCTGGATCAGCGGCAGGCAGTCACTATAGCTCCCCCTTAACCAGAAAGCGATTTCTTCGTCAAAAAAGCGCCGCATCATTTCCTGCGCCACAGCGACAGCCACTTCCATATCCCAAAAGGATGTAGCGTACCGGATGTCTTCCTGGGTAAGCCGGTATTTCAAAGCCTGGACCTGGATATCGGTATGCTTCCTCAAGGTGTGGCCGCCATAGAGTTCTACCTTGTCCAGGTTTTCCCGTATAGCCTTAATCGTGCTTTCAATCACTTCTTCAGGGATATCGGCAAATAAATCTACCATAGCCTCTCCTTTCTGATAACAGATGCCGGTATCCCCGTTTTGCGGATACCAGCCCTTCCATAAGAAAAGAAGGGAAATTTTCCCCTTCTCGATAAAAAATTCTGCTATCCGCTTATTATTTTTCTGTTACTCCATTCGGATGATTTCCTGCCCTCCTTTTCCTTTATTTGCATAAATACCTCAGAAGCCTCTCGTACCACTCTTCAGGGCACAAAAAAAGCACCAAAAATCCATTCCTAGACTTTTGATGCCTTTCTGCGCATAATAAGATATGATCTGAAAATATACTCCCGGCATTTTTGCCGGAACAAAACTTCTGCATAATGGCCTTATGCGAAATTATCATCCAATTACAATTTAGCACAAGATATAGTTATTGTCAATGTCATCAAATCAATATATAGTATTTTACCTTACTACCATATCCCATCGTCCTTCTTCTATATGGTATAGCAATGTGAAATATTTCATAATGCCACAGTCTACAGCGCAACAATCATACCGCTTCATCTTAATTCCTGCAAAATATTTTTCTTCTGTCTTAATAAGATGAATGTTTCGGATAGATTGTATATTTCCTTCCACATCCTGAAATTTGACCATCCGCGGCATACTTCTGCCATTTGAGGTAAACCAACAGGAAACCGCAACCTTTTGATATTTTCCCTGAATTGCTTCTTCCCGGAGCTGTTCTGTCTGTTTTTCCAATGTAAATCCCATTTATCACCACTCCTACTCTACTTCTATTTTTTCATAATCTACGCTTCGCTTTTCCCGACTGATTCCTCCTGACATATGATCAATTTTACTACCAAGGAAGGATGCTCTTATCAAAGAGTCTTTCCCGTATCGTTTTCGTATAGCATCCACCGTGTTATCCATGCATTCCCATTTCTCATAATCAGTCAGATCAAAAAGATCCATCTGCCTCACATCCATTCCATCTCGGATACGGCTGGTATGAATACCAAGATGCCGGATGGGAGTGCCGTCCCATAACTGCTCAAATAACTGGCAGGCACAGCGATGTATCTCCAGAGTGATATTTGTGGCATTTGGTAAAGTCATCTGGTGGCTTGCGTAATGAAGTTCGAAGTCCTTGATACCGACCGCGATTACTTCTGCACGCACATGTGCTTCCCTCAGCCTTGCTCCTACCGTTTCTGCTAAAGCCAGCAAAACAAGCTTGGCGGTAGAAGAATCGCATACATCAAATGCGATTGTCGTACTGTTTCCGTAGCCTTTATTTGCAGGCGGCTGGGACTGCACGACCGATACATCAATCCCATTCGCAAATGCCCAGATGATTTCCCCATGCTTTTTTAAATGGGATTTTAAAATATACGGGTCGGCCGCAGCCAGTTCCCCGATTGTATCAATCCCCAGCGTGTGCAGTTTTCTTGCTGTAGAGCGCCCCACAAAGAAGAGATTGGATACCGGAAGCGGCCACATTTTAGCGGGGATTTCTTCCCGCCAAAGGGTATGTACCCGGTCAGGCTTCTGGAAATCGCTTGCCATCTTTGCCAGCAGCTTATTTTCGGATACTCCTATATTTACAGTAAAGCCCAGTTCTTCTTTGATCTGCGACCGGATCCGGTTCGCCGCAGTCACCGGATCTCCCCATAGCTTATCGGTTCCGGACATATCTATGAACGCTTCATCCACAGAATATTGTTCCACGTCCGGGGAATACTGTAAAAGCACCTCCATAAATGCTTTGGAACACTGCTCGTATAAGCTGTAATTAGGCGGAACCAGGAGCAGATCGGGGCATTTTTGCTTCGCTTCCAGGATGGTTTCACCCGTCTGGATGTGATATTTTTTCGCCGGAATCGATTTTGCAAGGATTACGCCATGGCGCATTGCCATATCCCCGCCAACTGCTGCCACCTGTGTACGCAGATCTACCTTTCCTCCAAGATGGTACAAACGGTACACAGCTTCCCAGGAAAGGAAGGCAGAATTTACATCTACGTGAAAAATTACGCGCCCCACAGCAGCACCTCCTGCGTTTTTTGTTTTTATTATATCGAACATTTGTTCTGTTTTCAAGAGGTAATTCTTACCTGTCCATCCACAGGCAGATTGGGGTTGATTCTTTCATGCTCCCAGCTTCCAGTTATCTTTTCTGGCGTTAATCATTTCCTGCAGTTCGTCTAAAACTTCATCAGATACATCCGGTTCCGGGAGGCTCCCATAAAGGCAGGCACTGACGGCACCAGCCAGGATCCAGACCATAATCGCAAAAGCAATATAATCGTCTGAAATATGAAGTTTTGCTCCTATAGACGGCTGCAACAGTGCGAAACCATAGGAACCCAGTGAGCAAAGCATCCACAGTATACCTTTTCTGGTTCTTTCTTTTTGTGTCATAAGTCCCTCCTCAGCTGACTGCCGTTAACTCATAGCAGCCGCTCTCTTGATACAGGATCTCCACCTGACAACCGCCAAACCGGTAGTCCCCACCATTGACCACCGGATAGAATTTTCCCATTTCTCCGCTAAATAAAATCAGCTCCGGCAAAGGCGTATTTTCATTTATCTCCAGTATTTCACAGATACAATCATCACAAAACAGCGTCTTCATCCGCTGCACGCTTACGATCCCCCTTTTACTGTCAATCTCTGCGCGCTTGCTTTTTTGAGCAAAATCCGCCACAATTTGGATCCCCGTCTCGCTGATTTCATCGTATCCCCAGCTTACAGAAAGGCCATCCTGCTCCTCCTCTTCCGAAAAATCCAGCTGGTAGGCTGCTCCTGTATTCAGATCTAAGAGCATTGGAGACCCATGCTCTTCTGCCACACAATCATTCGCTGTGTTTGGGATGTAGTCAAGATATTCCGGCTTATTTTTCGCATAGTACTTTCCCAGCACCAGATCCTGCCGGATCTTTTCCGCTATTTCATTGTACTCTTCCTCTGTGGACTCCGCCAGATAAGCATAAATTGTATTCATTATTTTCTCCATGTCCTGTGCCTCCTCTTTTCTGCTTTTTATAATCGACATGCAGACGGTGATGATTGCCGTGAAAGCTGCCATCAGGCACCCCATAAATACATAGTAAGCGATCGATCTGCCTTCTTTCTTTGATATTCTTATTTGATCCATTTGTTTCTGTTCCTCCTCCATCTTTTCCCTCTTTACTCCAAATTTTAGTGGTATATTGCAAACTCATATTGACTATTATACTCCATAAATGAGCAGTATCATAGTATTAAAATATGGAAAGGAAGAAAGAATGGATGTACAAGAGCGACTGCGGGAATTAATGACGCAACGTAATTGGAGTGCCTATCGGCTGGCAAAGCAGGCCGGTCTCTCGGAGACCACCATCAGTAACCTGTTTAAGCGCGGACAACTGCCGACCATATATACTTTAGAACGGATCTGCGATGCGTTCGATATTACTTTATGTCAATTCTTCGCAGAAGAGAATGAGGCCGTAACATTAAACGATAAGGAGAAGGAAGTGCTGTCTCTTTGGGCGGCGCTCTCTGATAAAAATAAAGAGCTTATCTTATACATTATGAAACACATGTAACTGGCTGCAGACCGATCAACAGGAGGTATGCTTTTTGGAAGTCGTAGCACGCTTGCGTAATCTGCTTCAGGAACGCGGCTGGTCTGAATACCGTTTGGCAAAAGAAGCGGGACTTTCTCAGACCACCATTACAAATCTGTTTAAACGCAATAATCTTCCCACGCTGCCTACATTGGAGGCTATATGCAGGGCATTTGATATGACACTTGCCCAATTTTTTATGGAGGACGATTTTGTGGAACTTACTCCAGCGCAAAAAGACTTATTGAAAAAGTGGAACGCCCTTCACCCCGAGCAGAAACGCATCATACAGAAGCTTTTAAATGCAATTTATGAAGAAAATCAGGGAACGCCATCCTAATCCCAGAGGTGTTCCCTGATTTTTTATTCATGACAATAGAACGTTTACGCGGCTTGCTTTCCATTGTTAGTATACCGGTTCCTTATTCCTGATTCATAATAGACCTTTGCCATACATTATATTATAAGGAATATGGTTCAAAAAAAGGAACTCCCTCTGTTATAAGGAAGTTCCCTTTGAAACATAGTGTATAAAAATTTAGTTTGGCTGCAATTCTTTTTGCTCCTGTTCTTCATAGAACCTGTCCGCGATATATCCCGCCGACTCTGCCCAAAGCGTATTTTCGGTATTCTGCAGAGCCTGATAGGTCTGAGACTGGTAAAAGGCAAGGGTTGCATCTGGAAAGGAAAGATTGCTCCTTTCCTTGATGATGTCGATCACATCCCGGATCTGGATACACATATTCATAGTAATATCCTTTCCATTAAAATAATAGATGCCCTTCATATTTCTCTAACCTCCCTTCGAGATTCCAACATCAGATGCTCTACGGCAAAGGGTGTATGGAAAGACACCTGATTGTTGACTTTACTATAGCGAAGTCTTTCCACCGCTTCTCCGGCTTTTAAAATGCCTGACAAATATAACTGAATTGTCTCCATTGTATTGTCATCTGCAACTGGCCCCACTACCACATCATAAGAGTGCTGGATACCGCCTTTTGTGCGATTTTCTTTGATAAACTCCAGCCACTCCTGGTTCAGAGCAGCAAAATGCTTAATCTTTAAGTCATCTGTCTGTCGGAACAAGTAACGGTAAATGTATCTACCCCCTTTATGGGATCGAAGATAAAGCCGCCTGGCCCATTCTTCTGCCTGGCTTTCTAAGACTGTACAGTAAAATCCCCGACCAAAATCACGGCGATCATGGGATTTTGTCAGATCAATCTTCTCAAATGCAATATTGGAACCATGGTAAAGCACAAGCTCCGGCGCATTTTCAGCGATAATATCTTCTACATAATTAAGTGTCTCTTCCAAGTCAAGCTGATGAAGATATTCATGTTGAATTAGGATTTTTTCAAATACTTGGTGCTTATAAAATAGTTTGGCAGCTTCTGCCGTGGAAAGATTGTGCTTTCTAGCATATTGTTCAAGGGCCTGCACGGATAGTATTTCTACATCTGATTGAATACTCATTCTCATCATTGCCTCCATCTGCCTTTATTATATCAGAAATGCATCTACATTCCAATGGATTTATCTATGGAAAACTTTCATCTCCCAGTGTCCTAGCAGCAAGATCCTGTACGCCAAAGAAAGCGGAAATTTCTGTAAAGAAGCAGCCCTCCCCACACGGGAGGGCTTGACATCCTTATGCTGCGATTTGAAAAAATTTACCGGTCAAACCGCTGTTCATTTTTCTTTTCATCACAACCCGACATTTTTTCTTTTCCCCACGTATTTATACAGGATTTCTTTTGCAGTATCGACATTCACATGAAGCAGGCATACAAGTTTTTCGATCATTTCATCTTCCTCCCGTTTTTCCGCTGCGCGCGTACGGAATGTCAACCGTAAATCGCAACGTTTTATATCCATGCCGGAGCGCTGTATAGCCCTGTCTATCGTAAAAAGCATTATCTTAGAATCCATCGGCGTATCCTCCGCAACATTTTCCGCATGTTTCCACCAGTCACGGCCGACTACGCCCGGTTTTTTAGCCGGAAACAGATAAGGGCTCTTGTCTTTGCGCTGCTCTAAATAGGCACCCAGGATCTCCATCACCCGGCTGCTCAGTTGTACCCCGCGCGCTTCTCCAGTTTTTTGCCGCCGGAAAGTAAGCCGCCAAAAACGGTCAATGTCTGCCAACCGCACTTCTATCAAATCGAAATTGCCTATGCCTGTCCCTAAAATGACAGCGATCAGCGCTTTCTCCCTTTCATCTGTGATTGCGGATAATAGTTGGTGAATCTCGTCATCTGTCAGAACTCTTCCCCTCAAATCCCTTCGACTCCGGTTCCCCATTCTGCCGATAAAATCGTTCTGTTTCATGCTGCCCTTTTTACTGATTAAGTCCGCTCTATTCATTGTACCCTCTCTTTCTTCTAGGCGTCTAAGTATTTTTATCTTAGCACTAGATTAATTATCAATCAATACAAGTTATTTCATTTCATTTTCTTTTTTCATCTTATAATCTGGATCCGCATTCTGTCACCCGCGAATGGCTCGTTCCTTTTGCACAGAGAATTTTCTACGCAGCGTCCGCCTCTGCTCTCCCAGGCAGGAGAAAAGCACCGCTCTCATAAGAGCCGGAACTGCTTACCGCTGCCATACCGCCCAAGCTGTCCAGGTACTGCTCCCCGTTTTTCGAAGCAGAGATATACACATAATAGTTTTTGCACTGGTATCTTGCAAACACGTCATATCTATCATAGTCTTTGCTGATAATCAGACGTGCGCCAAGCTCCCCGGCTTTTTCCTGCACCAGATGGTATACGCAGGATACTGCGTTTTCTTCCCTGCTTGTGCTAAGTCCGCTTATATAGGGACGTTCCAAAAACAGGATCAGATCTTCTTTTGCAGGAGCCGTGCCTTCCCGCTCCTCTTCCCGGGTCAAATCAGCAAACTCAACCTTCTTCTTTTTCATTGGTTTCCTATCGCTTGACCCTTTGGTTAAACGGAGCATAGCCCGGAATACAATTTTCCCATCCTCTTCCAGATAGATCACCTTTTTATTTGCGTCAAAGCAGGACAGCAGGCATTCCTTATACTCCCCATCCCGGTAAGAGAGGCAGGTTGCCCTCGGTATCTCCCCGATCTGCAGCAATGGGATAAAACGGTCCTCCTCCCACGCCCGGTATCTTCCCTCCTTCCTTGACCGGTTCTTTTTCCAAAGTTCTTCCGTCCTCTGACCGACTGGGTAAGAGATCTCTTTTTCCAAGTCTCCCCTGTAGTATTTGACCTTCTCAAATTCTCCCATCAGATGGGCTGTCAAAAGCCGGCGCACTTCTTCCAGTTTTTGTCCCATTCCCTGGCAGAATTCATAAACGATCTGCGCATCTCCCCAGGACACGAACTGATACACTGCCCTTTCATGCTGCTTTACAAATGCATCGGTGATCCCAAGATATTTCCTCAGCCATGCCCACTTCAGATCTTCTTCAATCAGGTGCTCCTGCAGTTCTCCAAACGTTTTGTATTTTGGCAGCAGATCCTGGTTTCGGATCAGGTAAGCTGCCTGTCTGCCATTGACAAGATTCGGAATATAGCTTTTATACAATTCCCAATCCGTCAGCAGCTCTATGGCCGTATCGGTTTTCAGTTCCCTGATATGCCCCAGCTCGTTTCCCATCCATCCGGACAGTGGCTTTGCCGATAAGCGTGCCGCCAGCGCTTCCAGCTTCTCCTCATCCATTCTGGATGGGAGCGCTTCCCGCTTCAGCAGCTCCTTCAGCACCCGCAGACGGTCATCACTCCTTTCGTTCGTAAGCAAGCCATACAAGCGGAAATAAACGGGATCCCTGGTCGTCAGTGTCCGGAGTTCTTCAAAGGTATAGCTGGGACGTTTCAAGTACTGCCTGCACCTGTCATGGATGGTCGGCAGTCCTGCCGCGTCCCGCAGGTTCTTTTCATTCACCGTGTTTAAATTTAAGAACCTCCGATATACATACGGGTCAAGCAGCAAGGAAAAATATCCCAGTTTCCGGAACGCATCACTGTGCTCATTAATCAGATTTAAGAAATGCTTTTTACCGGAAAGGACTGCGTAAATCAATACCTGTGTCTGTCCGGTGCTCAATTCCTCTAAATGGATGTTGTCCAGCCTGATCTCATACAGAGTCAGCACATAAGCAGCCCGGCTTCCCAAAAGCTCTTCTTTTTCCTTCTTTCCCATATCCGGAAGCATCCTTGCCAGGCATTTCAGGTCATAGAGCAGTCTCTCGTTCTCCATCCAGCGTCTGATCAGCAACACCTGCTGTTCTTCCTCAAAGCAGGGAAGTACCTGTTCCAGCAGCGCCTGGATTTCCTCCGCCGCTTCCACGATCTGATGGAACTGGGTGTCCCATAACCTCTGTCTGGGGTCTATGCTGTATATTTTTTCCAGCAGGGGCAATACCCCCGGCCACGTCAGCATTTCCCATGTGCTTTCCTGGTTGAGCAGACCATCCAGCAGCCCGGTCACAAACAGGGGATGGCCGATCAGCTTACGCTCCTTTTGGGAGAGTTCGGAAAGCTTAATGCGGATTTCCCTTTGGAATTTTTCCAGTCCGGCAAGTACCCGCTCTTTTTCTTCACCCGCTAAATGCTCCGGCATGAAATAGTTCAGGTATGGATATTGAAGATCCGCCGAAATTGTTTCATCCACCAAAACCTCCCGGATGTCCCCATAGTCCAGCTTAGACAGACAATCTCCCCGTGCCCGGGAAAGCAGCCGGTCCATGCGCCAATACGTGTTTTTCCCTCCTTCCATCCGGATCTGTTTCAGGGAGCCAAGAAAATCCGGATCCTCCATCAGGTATCTTTTTCCCTCTTCTGACAGCTTCTGGATGCTCCCTGCCACCCCATAGTCTTCGATGGTGCCGCAGAGCTCCCGGCACCGGTCTTCCCCGTACTCCTCTACAAAGTGATACGGCAGAAACGATCCTTCCAGGCTGCTTACCGTCTGGATATGCTGCTTCACGCATGCACAGACTCTTTCTCGGATTCTTCCCTGCATTCCTTCTCGCATTCTTTCACCTCTGCCTTTCCTATGCACTGTTTTAATGTTTCCAAATCCATTTCCCCATACCTGTGCAGCTGTATAAGAAGCTTCATCAGCTCAGCCAGGTCTTCGTCATCGAATAGACAGATTCCCGTCTTTGCGTCCTTTAAATAGCCGGCTGCGATTTCAGCCGTTTCCTTCCTATAATAATAAGACACTGCAAGAAAATCGGAAATTCGTTTGAACAATCCTTGTTTGAGGCGGTTCTTTGCCACAACCTTTGTAAATTCCTTTTTTATTTTTTTTACTCTCTCCCATTTCTCTTTTCCTTTCTTTCTTCTGTTTTCCTCCTCCTCTTTCTGTCGAAGCGCGGTCTGCTCCGGTTCCGTAAGATAAAGCTCCCTGAGTCTGTGTTCCGTCTCCGCAGCCATTTTACTTTTTCTTAACGCAAAGTAGATTTCTCTGGCATCTTCCCATGGAAGCCAGGAGCGGGTCTCCTCATTCAGAAGGGTATCTCCCAGAAATTTCAGATACTTCTCTGTGTTATGCCGGAATTGATACTCCTCTATCCAGTAAAAAAGCTGCTGATGTTCCTGCTCTGTCAAAAACGGCCTGACAATATCAAGCTTTTCAGCGTCTGCATAGCAGTTCCGGTACCGGATCATAAAGCAGCTCTTTACTATCTCCCCGAAGGAAAACAGTTTGGGAATATCCACCACCCCAAGGCGCTCAACGTAAAGCTTCAGCACCTGGAACGCTTTGTGGGAGTGGATCTTCTTTGCATATTCCTGTAAATACCAGGCCATATTCTTCCATTTATTCTCAAATTCCCCGTCTTTTTCCTGGTATTCCTTCAAAAACGCTTCCATCAGCGCTTCTGCCGGCAGCGCGTCCAGGTCTGCCAGATGCCGGAATACCTGGCTTATCTTATACACACTCGTTTTCCAGAACTGTTCCGTATAATCCTTCCCCGTCAATTCCTGGTAACGCTTCAGCGCTCTGGCAAGCTTATCAGCCTCTTCCTCCGCCAGCAGGCTTTCGGTCACACATTCCTCATACTCCGTTTCCGGAAGCCAGGTATGCAGCCCATCCCACTTCGGATCTGTCAAATCAAAGATTTTCCACTGGGCAAACTTTGGTTTTCCGGAAATATACGGATACAGGGTTCGGAAAGCCTCCGGCGTTTTTACTTTTACCTGCCCTATCAGGGCATCCAGGATTCCCTGGTTTCCGTTTAGCTTAATCCGAAATTCCTTATAAGCCTCACACAAACAGCTGCACAATTCATATGCCTGCCGCGGATAAACTTTGTCCGATCCCAGAAAGCGCCGGCAGGTTTCCACCGCAATCTTCTCACCTGTGATAGACCCTGGAAAAATACTGTCCGGAAACCGGACCTCCCGGATCATCAGGCTGTTTAAGTACGACAGTTCTTCTACAGCATATCCATTCCCCGTCAGCTTTTTCAGTACCGTGTCCTGTTTCCCCAAGACATTTAAAAAAGGCAGGCGCAGCACATATTTCAGCACATCCATATCCTTTTTCCGGTAAACCCTCATCCGCTGATGAAAGCAGACCTGCCTTGCCAGCCACACATAAACCCCTGCATTCTCAAAAACAGATATATCCCGTTCGTTTCCGAGCAGGGCATTCAATTTTTGGCACACAGCCTGCCACAGCTGGTCATCCTCCGGAAGGATGGACAGGGCAAACAGGATCTCCCGCAGTTCCCTATATGGATACCCCAGGAGCCCCTCATAGGCTTCTTTCCTTTCGGTTCCATCCATCAGGCATTGGAACCCCAGCATAAAAAGTTTGTCCCCGTGAAGCTGGCGTTTTAATTTCCCAAGGAAGTTAGGCAGCTGGTTCCCTACAAACATACGCTCTTCCTGCAGACTTTTTGTCCGTGCCAGCGCAAGGGCGAGCGCCCGCTGCTGCCGCTCTGTCACCTCCATCCGTTCTCCCAGCCGTTCCAGCGCTTCGCCGGGGTAAGAAAGATGGTATGCTTCATCCATGCCCTTTTTCGGCTGATCTGTAAACAGATCTGACCGGTCATTCTCCGTCAGCAAGGTATAACGGTCTTCCTTTTTGCACGTTTCGTAGATCAAATATTTCATCTGACCGTAAAGGGGCACGTCGATCCACGCATCAAACAAGTTCCATTCCATAAGTTTCCTCCTGTTTTGGGAAGGGGCATGGAAAGCCCCTTCCGCTCACGCACTCATGCCGCCAGGCGTATTTCCTTTTCCCGGAATGCATAAAGCTCAACGGTGTAATCTTTATACAAATCCCGCTCCTTCTGGTACCTTAGCGCTTCCCGATAGGTCAAAAACTTCAGCGGGCGTCCGCCCTCCCGGTACAGCTTCCATCTCTGCTCCAGGGTTTCTGCCTCCACCAGGGTATAGCAGACATGGAAAAGCCGTACCTGCATACCAGCATATCCAAGGGTACGGTATACGGTCTGTTCCGCCTGCTTTCTTGTGGCAAAATACCTGGCGCCCCACAAAGGGCGGCAGCGAATTTTCCCTGCCTGCACCCCGGCATAATACCGGTGGGATTCCATCCCGATCACATAGCCGGTCTGCCATCCGAGAAACGTTCTTCCCCTCAGGAGCCATTCCTTCCCGCATTTTCTCTTCCTCATAGTTCCTCCTTCTTTCTCAGGCAGCGTCCTTTTTGGCATCCTTTGCCCCTGCTCCGGTTAAAATCAGTTTTTCCACCATCTGATACAGCTTCTGAAAATTCTGGGCATTCCTTCTGCGAAACAGAGAATCTTGCTCAAAGGCACAGATCACTGCGTTGGCGCGGGCAAAGAGCATAAAAACATCTTCGTCCTTCAGGCTTACCGAAACCGCTTTTTCTTTTCGGTAGGAATCCTTTTCACAGAACTGCCCGCCATTTCGGTTGTGGGCGATCCGTCCGGTCCCATTCTGGATCTCCACGCTCCAGGGCATCCTCCTTGCCCGTCCTGCGCTATCCGCGACATGGCGGCTGATGGAAAAGCAGGTCACAATCCCTTCCCCACTTCTCCTGTTTTCTCCCCGGAAAATTTTTTGCTGGAAGAAAGAAAATTCTTTCACGCCAAGCTGCATCTGCGCATACAGATACTTTACAAGCTCCGGAGCCAGATTGGCGTAAACGCTGACGCTGTTTTCCCGTTCCTTGTAGTCCACCATAACGGCCCGGATCAGGGAATACCCGCCCTCATCCTTACGCCCTTCCGCATGAATATGCCAGGGCATCAGACGAGATGCCGGGCGCATACAGTTATTTAATTCCAGGAGACTGGTATTCGTCTTATAAACCCCAATCTGCTTTGACGTTTCCTGTCCTTTTGTGTTCCCTCTTCTTTCGCCTTCCATCCTAATCCCTCCTGATATACTTCAGAACCTGTTTCATCAAAAGTACCGGCAGTTTTTCCAGATCGGACAGATCCAGAAATGCTTCCTGATAGATTTCCCGGATTCTCTCTTTATCCGATCCGATCGCGCCTGCCAGAAATAAAACCCCCTTCCTTGACAGCTCCTTCTTTATATCCTTTAAATCCGCGACTGCCTTCTCTCCCCGATACTGGTTGGAGTTTGGCAGGCCATCGCTGATAAGGACCAGGAGCTTTTGCTTTTCGGGACGCCCCAAAAGCCGTTTTCCCATAAACCATAAGGCCACGCCGTCACGGTTCGCTCCATCCGGCCGCAGGGCGGCAATCCGGTACCGGTCGTTTTTATCCGGTATAAACTCCGCGCAACAATGCAGGTAAACGGTTTCCTCCTCCAGCGCCCTATGAAAGTATCCATCCGTGTGGTGTCCATACACCGCAATGGGGATTCCTGCCTTTTGGCAGAACTCATACAGACAGAGCGCTGCCAACTTGGACTGTTCCATCCGCTTGCCTGTCATAGACTCCGACAGATCCAGCAGTACAGCCAGGGCAAGGTCTGTCTTCTTTCCCCGGCGTTCTTTTCTGAATACCGCTCCCTGTGGATCCGCAATACTTCTCATATCCAGTTTCTTCCCCATGAAGAGGCGGCGTTCCGTCCTTGTTTTCTGATTTCGCAGAATTGGCAGCAGCGCTGCTCTTAACCGCTTCTGCGTCTCCCTTATCTTATCCTCATAGCTGGCAAGCTGCCTTTTTTCCGGTTCTGAAATCCAGCTGTTGCGGCATATTTCTTTTTTTATGCGCTTATGGCCAGGGTCAAATTCTGACGTTTCTATGGAAAGCAGATCCTGCAAAAGGCGATGCGACAGTTCCTGGTCCATCTCGTCTCTGACCTTCTCCTCTGCCATCTGCCATAGGAGTTCACGGAATGTTGTCTCCGCGTCCACCTGCAGCATAACAGGGAACGCACCCTCCTTTTTCTCTTTTGGAACCGCTCCATTAGGTTCCTCGGATTGCTGCCATCCGGCGTCTCCCTTTTCGTCTGTTTCCCATGTGCCTGTCCATTCCACATTCTCCGGTGTTCTTTCAAAAACTGGCTCTTTGGGGTCCGTCTCCGAAAACTGCGGGATATGCGTCACCAAATGGATCAGATACTTCCGCATTGCCCCACTCATCTGCGGCTCGCTTTCTTCCTTTTTCGTCCCTTCCCCTTCGCGGCTTTTATTTCCGGAATCCTGTGCTCCTGTGCCGCTTTCCTGGTTTTCCGAGGTGCCGTCCGGCTGTTCATCCGCAGCTTCCCCCTCTCCGGGTTCTTCTGCTTCTTTCGTTGCTTCCCCTGGCTCCTTTGAACGTTTCGCGTGTTCCTCTTCCAGCTTTTGGATGATGTCATAGAGATATTTCCATATTTTCAGAAGGATCCGGTTGGCTGCCAGAAACCTTGCGCTGGGCGCTTCCTCCCGGACCGCCTTCTGGATGATCGGGGCAAGCTCCTTTATGGTACCCAGAAGCTCACTTTCCTCTCCATCCCAGTTATTGATGCGCCCGGACAAGGCATACTGGCCGCAAAGGTTCATCAAGACGGTGACCGCGTCCTCATTCTCCTGAAGCAGTTCACGCAAAGTCGGGATCTCTTCCACATTCCGGCTCCGGTTCATCAGGATTCCCCTTTTGATGCTCCCAGGAAACTTGGCGCACATCCGCTCCTCCACGTAGACGTCCTCCAGCAGATTATTCAAGTAGGATGCGACCTGCATCATGAGTCCTAAGGCATTTTTGTCTTTCTTTTCAAAGTATTCCCGCATTATCTTTAGGTCCTCTGCCTCCGCTTCCGTTTCTGCCCGGGGCGGATGGGGATACCAGATCCCTTTCCTGAAGCCTTTCAGGTATTTTCCCAGCAGGTCAAAATCCGAATACCGTTTATGCCCGCATTCATGGCCCAGGATCCCAATCAGGCTTACATTTTTCAAGGATAAGGTCGGGAAGCTATTCGTTACCTGGTTGCCAAGGTTGATCCAGACAGCCCTTCCGTCGCACCAGCCCAGCCGGTTATCTTTTGGATTTTTGTACAGCCGGACAATGGAGAGCTGGCCGCCGGTTAATTCCCTGGCTAAGGAGCGCAGCAGATGTTCATAGGACGGTTTCTGAAACACATCCTCTGGGCATATTTCATCCAGTTTCGCCGACACCCTAAACCGGTAACCGCTATTTTCTCTGTATCCCGTCATTTTTCTCCTCCTCGTAGGCGCAAAAATGCGGCATGACAAAGGTATCCATCAAGATTTTCCGGTCCTCGGCCAGCAAGGCTGCTTTACTGATCACGGTGTTTTTCACGGATTTTAAAAGGTCTCCCGTCGTCATATAGCTCCACACCCAGCTTTCCAGTTCCCGGTACCCGCAAATGCCTCCCTGCAGATCCTCGTTTTCCAAATATTCCCGGATTTTTTGCACCGTAGAGACCATGAATGGCAGGATCTCCTCATCGGAAAACCCGGTCCGCTCTACAACACGCTGCATCATTGCTCTTGCGGACAAATCCTCCCGATGCTGTACCAGGGACATTCTGGAAACCACAGAAGCATTGAACTCCTGGCAGCCGGCATAGGTCAGGTTCGTAGTCATGATAATGACCGCATTGGGATGGCGGATCAGTGTTTCCCCATTCATCAGGTCCGTGCAGGCGCCCTCGTCAAACAGGGAGTTCAGACGGACCAGCGTTCCCGGCTTTTCAATCGTGGCCGGCTCCTGGATTTCCAGGACACAGGGTTCCCGGCAGGCCTTTACGATCTCGGATTCTTTTAAAACAAAATCTTTTTCCGATTTCGCTTTATGGTACCCTTTTTGGTATGCTGTCTCCCAAAGCAGCCGATAAGCCTCCATTGCACCGATTCCTTCCCGCAAAGGCTCTCCTGCCTTTGCTAAAGCCATCGCCGGGTCAGCCACCAGCTCTTTCAGTGTTGGGAACGTGATCGTTCTGTCCATTTCCGGAGCTGAACGCATATTTGGCACCGTGCTTGCCAGCAGGGAAAGCTCATCTGTATCCGGCCCACAGGTAAATACATAGTATGGGAGGCCCAAAACCTGCGCGATGATCTTCACGTCCGTGGTCTTACCGACGCCGGCCGGCCCCGTCAGCATGAACAGCCTTGACGGCGTGTCCACGATCCGCTGAAGGATCTCCTCCACATCCTCACTCACCTGGTACGTTTCCGGAAGTGTCGGAATCTTATCCATGGAACCTGCCGCAACCTCCCATCCACAGTCATAGAGTTTCCTCATATCCGCAATGGTGCGGTTCCTCTTTCCCGGCTTGCTCACGGTAAGGTACTGGAAATTCCCCCAAATATAATCATCCGGGGCATACATCCCAATCCCGATCTTAAAATTTGACAGGAAATCCACGCCCGTTTCCGCACACAGCTGTGTCCGTTCCAGCGGAATCGCCTCTTCCGGCGGCGCAGTCAGCCTCCGGTAGAGATTGTCACAGCAAATATAGGCGGCGTGAAGCGCCTCCTTTGGTTCCTTCCATCCGTTTTCATACTGCCATTTCAGCAGTTCAAAGTTTTCCGCAAATTCCCCATCATAAAGGCCGGATGGGACCGTGCTTGCGTAGACAAGCAGCGCAAGGAATTCCTCCCCTGTGCTCTTTCCGCTCCCAATCGCCAGAAGCCGCTGTTTGGTATCTGCCTGAATCCTCTGGCCCAGAAACCTTCCGTTTGCGCGGTTGTAGATCAGCAGGATGGTCCCTTCCGGCTTTTCATATTCAAGCATGCAGTAATAGACCGGGTCATGCTTCTGCATCCCGCACGCCCCCAAAGCGTCTCCTTCCTGAATGGCTATCAGGCCCAGGATCGCGGAGAGTGTCGGCGGATGAAGCTTTGCTGACTTTCCCTGGCTCCTCTTATTATGGATAGAGCAATCCTTTTCCTGGCAGCTGATCCGCTTCTTTTTCTGCTTTGTAAGCAGCTCTTCAAAAGGCTGCGGCAGAGGCAGCTGCATCGTCCATGCGTCATAGAACCGAACCTCCGGCATCTTCCTCCTCCTTTTCTTTGTCCTGTCATTTTATCTGCCATATCCAAGGCGCCTTTGACATACATGACCCGTAAGGCCCGTTCTTCACAGCGGTTATGGGCTGTGAGCACCTGGTCAAATTTCAGCCAGGCATCCTTTCCAAGCGTCTTAATCAAAGGCTCCAACCCTGATACAGCGTCCCATAATTCCTTCTCACGTTTGCGAAACATACGGTCTTGTTTTAAATAGACGTCTTCCAACTCAGGATGTCTTTCATAATACGCATACAAGGCTTTTGGATTCAAAAATTTCGCACCTTCTTTCCCAACCCTGTAAAACTCTTCCCCGGCACAGGGCCGGGGAAACTCTTTTACGCGCACGCTTTCATATGGTTTTGGTAGCATTCCATGCAGGTATCAAATTCTGGGGATATTCCGAGTATTTGTTTGATTGCCATATACTGGAGCGCTTCCAGTTCGCTTGAAAAATACTGTGCTTCAAGCACTTCCCTGCACTGGTAGCAATAGCACACTGCGACGCCCCAGCTTTTTTCCTCTTGGGAATAGAACAACGTATCCGGCCGGACGCTTTTCCTTAAATCCGTTAACTCCATAGAATATAGAGGGCTGATTCTCTTCCAATACTCATATTTGAACATATCCCGGATGCGTCTCTCACGCTCCTGGTACTGGCGGAGTCTCCGCTCCGTTTCCCAAGCCCGGATTTCCAGCTCCTGATGCTCCCTTGCCTCTTCTTCTCTTTTCGTACGCTCCTGGTTCAGCATCCTTTTGCTATCCTGTAATTCCTTTGTGATCTGCTTCAGTTTCTTTTCCCAAATCACTCCCATCTTTTCTCTCCTTTAAGCCGTCTTCTCTCCCTGCTTTTGCACTTCCTGCATAATCCTGCGGATCTGCTGCGCAAACCGGGTATTCCTCCGTGCTGTGAAGTCCGTCCGGATGGCCTGGGCGATTGCACGTTTGCTGCCGACGATCAGCACCTTTTTCTTTGCTCTTGTCACCGCCGTATAAAAAATGTTCCGGCGCAGCATCCTCCTGAAACAGGGCAGCATAGGCAGGATTACCACAGGGTATTCGCTTCCCTGGGATTTATGGACAGACATGGCATAGGCATGGGTAAGGGGCCAGTAGTCCTCCCCTTCATATTTCATGATCCGGCCATTTCCAAAATCCACGCGCATCTTGGTCGTGCCTTCCTCCTGATAAATATTCAGCACGCTTCCCACGTCCCCATTGGATACCTCGTCATTGTTCTTTGTCTGCATCACTTTATCGTTCTGCCGGAAAGTGACCTTCCCATTGGCGGCTTCCGGATACCCCCGCCGTTTCGGGCTCACAATTTCACGGAGCATGGCGTTCAAAGCATCTGAGCCAGCTTCCGTGTCCTTCCGCAGAGGAGACAGCACCTGCACGTCATCCGTCCCGCCTTTATTCTCCTTCAGCTCCTTCTCGTAGATCTCACGGATTTTGGCAGCCGCATCCTTGGCATCTGCTGCTGGGTAAAATCGGAACGTATCATCAAACGTTAAGTTTAACTGGTTTCGGTTGATCTTATCGGCATTGGAAATGATCGTGGAATCCCCTTCCTGGCGGAAGCATTCATCCAGTATCGTAACCGGGATCACACCTGAATCGATCATTTCTTTGAATACGTTTCCTGGTCCCACGGATTCGATCTGGTCTTTATCCCCTACCATCACCAGCCTTGCCCCCGTTTTCACACAGGAAAACAGCTTATCCGCAAGGAACATATCCACCATACTGGTTTCATCTACAATGATTAAGTCTTCCGGCATAGTTGCCAGATGGTTCCACTCTTCCTCCCCGGTTTCTCCTGTCAAGCCTACCGCTTTATGGATGGTCAGCGCGGGATATCCCGTGGTTTCATACATCCTCTGCCTTGCCCTTCCGGTTGGCGCGCACAGTAAAATCATCGCTTCCTTATTTAATTCTTCCTGGATGGCAATGATAAACCGGATAATTGTGGTTTTTCCACGCCCCGGTCCGCCTGTGATGATAGAAACCGGATGCCGGAACACCATTTGGATGGCCTCCTGCTGTTTTGCATTCAGGATCAGCTTCTCCCTTTGCTGCACGCTTCTTAAAATCCGGTCAATATTCACGGACATGTTCTGCTGAAGGCTTAACTTTACCAGCATAGCTGCAGCGCCAAGCTCTGCCTTAAAAGCTCTCGTTGTATAGAAAGCTCCGTCGTAGCAGACCAGCTTCCTGTCCTTATGGATCATTTCATTTCCAGCGTCCTTGATTGCCCGGTCTGATACGGTTCCCGGCGCCTTCCTGTGGTTCAAAAGCTGTCCTGCGCGGTTTAGGATCTCCTGCTTATTCAAAAACAGATGCCCTTCCCCCTCTGCCTCAGCCATGACATGCTCGATCGCGGCTTTGATCCGCAGGGGATCATCGGCTTTAAAGTTTTTGGCCTTCACAGCAATCGGATCCACGGTCAGGAACCCAAACCCTTTCACCTCACACAGCCGGAAGGGATTTTCCCTGACAATACTAACCGCCGCGGAACCGAAATGCTCCTGAATCAGCGCAATCTTCCTTGGAGTGATCCCAAACGGAGCCAAGTGTACCATCAGGTCACGCATACCGGTACTTCTCTGGTAGCCTTTTAAAATCTCCTCCAGCTTGCTTTCTGTAATCCCCCGTATTTTCAGAAGCTCTTCCGGCTGGTTTTCCAGTACGTATAGGGTTTTCTTTCCGAATTTTTCTACAATATGCTCCGCGGTAACCGGGCCGATTCCTTTGATGAGAGTCGAAGAAAGGTATGCCTTGATCCCTTCCTCCGTTGTAGGTATATGGACATGAAAGCAGGAAACCTCATACTGCCATCCATATTTCCTTTCCTTCCACTCTCCTGTCAGTTCCACTTCAAGCCCTTCGTCATTCGGCAGTTCCACTCCAACCGCCCGGAACAAGCCGTAGTACCCTTTCTGCTTCGTCACAACCTGCTTTGGAAGCTCTTCCTGGGTTTGATAATCAGCGACCGTGTATCCATTCCCGGAATTGTAATAGATCCTCTGTACCGGCCTACAAAGCATACCTGATTCCCCCTTTATTCCAAGATACCCAGACATATTTCCTGCCTGGCCGGATGGAAAAACCATCTTGTTTTAGTTCTGCCTTTGCCGCAAGAATCTTCTCTCCCGGATAACCGCGAAGGACCGCGATCCGCTGGAACTGCTCCCCTCTTCGCACAGAGCAGATCCCTTCCCGGCTGATTGAAAATTCCCTGATCCCTTCCAGGTCAAGCCTGCTTTTCATTTGCAGGAACCGTTCCCTGCCCTCATTTTGATACCAGGAGACCGCAAGACAGTCCCCTTCGTCCGGCATCTTCTTTTCCGATTCCTTCGGTTTCGTTCTTACCGGTTCCGCTGCCTGTTCCTTCCCATTCTCTGACGGAGCATTGGCATCCTCGGCCTTGGGATTTTGTTTTGCGGCATCCTTGTTTTCACTGCACTGTTTTTGGTTATGCGTTTCTTCACCTTTCTCCTCCTTTGTTTTCCACGGCTGTTGGATGATCCACCATGCCAGTATAATGGGGCCGGCCAGAGATAAAGACTGAAACAGGACCGCAATGAAAAACGGCCATAAAAATGGCGAAACCAGCAGTCCGAATATCCCTGTTGCCACACATAGCTCCTTATTCTTTTTCATCCATCCTTCGAAATCATTCATCCCGTCTTCCTTTCTGTTTCCCGATAAATGTCCGGATTAATCGAAATCCAGTTCCTCATCTACCTCATTCATATCCATGTACTCTTCATCAATGTCCCTGCTTTGCCTCGAACTGTTCCTGGATGCAGCCGCTCTGCCTCCAGCGTTCCTTCTGCCATTTCCGGTTCTGCTGTTTGCCCCGGCCCTGGCGTTTGCTCCCCTGGCCGATGCTGTCCTTTCTTCATGTTCTCTTTCATAGTCTTCTTCGTATGCCGGTTCCCTGCGGTCTCCGCTTCTTGCTGGCCGGCTGTTTGCGCCGCTCTGATCCCTGCTCGCTGAACCCGGTCTTTTAGACCGCCCCGCGCTGTTTCTTCCATTCTGGGCGTCTTGCTCTGCCTGCATCCGTTCCTCCATCGCCTTTTTGCTCTCCGCAAATTCGATGTCTTCTGCCATCAGCCGCATGCCATATACTTTTTCCCCGTTCCGGTTCGTGTAATTATCATTCTCCATCCTTCCGGTCACGATTACTTTCAGGCCCTGCAAAAGATACTGTTCCACGAACTCTGCAAGCCTCCCGAACGCTGAACAGGTAATAAAATCCGCTTTCACCCCGTCCCGCCGGACAAACTTCCGGTCTACTGCGATGCGGAATATGGCTACTGCCATTTCACCGTTATCCGTCTGCGAATACCGGATTTCCGGATCTCTTATCAAGCGTCCCATAAAGATAGATTTGTTCATTTGCCATCCTCCTGTTTTAGGTGTTCTGCAAAAAAATAGCATTTAGAATCACTCATTCTAAATGCCCTGCAAACGTACTTCCCTTTCTGATCCTGTCTGTTCCCTATGATTCCCATGCTTTATCTTTCCACTTTGTCCTTCACCCCCTTCACCGTATCCTTTTTGTATCTGTATCTTTTATGGGAACAAAAAAAGGCCATTTAGAAGTCATTCTAAATGGCACACGATCCCTCTCAGCCAGGAATATCAGATTCCTCATACTTATCTTCCGGACCCTACCGGAACGAAACCTTTTTACTCATCTGCTGATGAATACAAATACAAATTTCATTTTCATATTAGCACAGGATATTGTGTTCGTCAACTCAATTCTAACTATATGTTGTTTCTTTACATTGAATTCTCGCATCGTTTCTTCCAGCATTCCAGAACCAGTACCCTGATCCAGATAACATCTGGCTATCCAGCTATAAAGGAACGTCCGTCGGAGGGTGCTACTTTTTTAGCAGCTCTTTTACCTTTTCAAAACCCACCCCGAAAACATAATGGGAAAATTCTTCCAGGCGAAGACAGTGCATCTCCCATAAAACCTGCTCTTTCATATTTTTCATAAATTTTAGGTCCGAAATAAAGGAACACCCTATTTTCTGCTGCATATCCTCAAAAATATCCTCATTCCGTCTGCCTTTCGTTATCCTTTTTTTCCTGCGGCCCGCATCTATGTCATACAAAAAAGACAAATCTCTATCCGTAAAATGCTTGAGCTGCTTCACCTGTTCTATATAGAAGCGGCTTTTACGGCTATTCCCCTTCCATGAGATACCCGATGCCATATATATTCTGAATATATTTTGGTTTTCCCAAATCATCTCCCATCTTCTTACGGATCCGGTGTATGTGGGCCATGATATTCTCATCGTCTTTGAGATACTCTTTTCCCCAGACCGCCTCATAAAGCTCTTTATGGGGGACTACCTGATTCAGATGCAGGATCAGATATTTCAGGATTTTAAACTCCAGCTTTGTAAAAGCTATCGTTTTTCCCTCCAACAGAACCTCCCGCTTTTGCGGGATGATTGAAATGGAGCTGCCTCCTACCTTGACAGAAAAAAAGCCTTTTTTCTCGCACCGTCTTACCAAGGCCTCTATACTTACCAAAATCTCCTCCTGTGTCTGAGGATATGCCAGATATTCGTCCGCGCCCGCGTGAATAAAGGAAACCTTTTCGCGGATCTGCCGTTCCCGGTCCTCTGCGTCTGAAACGACCAGGATCAGCCCAGCAAACGCTCCTAACCGTATCTTCTTAATCTGATGCAGGGTGTCCAGAGTCTCATTTTCCGTTTCGATGACAAAGAGTATTGTGTCCTTTTGTAAAACTGGGAGTTCTCTACTTTTCCTGCCCCATTCATCATGCCCATACCTGCAAATGCGGTATTTCGGGGCGAAGCACTTGGTAAGCATATGGTATAATCCTATTTTTTCTGAAAGTATGATTATATTCTTGTTTCCGTTCATAAAAATCTCCATTCCGCAGCCTTCCAATCGGCGGCACAAAAAGGTAATGAAAGTGATTTATACTTCTACGTTTTCGTGTTACAATAAATTTGATTTTATAAGGCATTCCCGGCATCAATACCAGATGCGTCTGGTTGTTTTGCTCTTGAGGTTCAGGTACGCCTCTTTATTTAAGTTGGATTATTCCCTGAAATCAGTTCACAATGGGAACTGTTTTTATGTCTATGTTCGTCTAAATGGTAGTTAGGAGCTACACATATAGCCCCTCCCTTTTAGTCCAAATGGGCCAATCCGCACAAGGCAGACCAGCCCATTCCGTTGCGGCAGGTTACAGGCCTGCCTTAAAATAATTTTGCAATTTATAAATATCTCCAGTATAAAATATAATCTATTTTCTTATCTCATTCTAGGCCGAAGAATAACTTTTTTGAATAGGAACATCGTTGCGCCAAAATAGGTCAAGTATATGGTGCAGAACAACAGAATCGTTATTACACCGTAGAGTATTACAAGTCCCTCCTGCAAAATTGCTTCCCCGAAGATGAACTGTGTCCCTACAATCAGCAGGTTGGTAAGAACAATTGGAAAGAAAAGTGGGATCAGGAACACAGTGGATAATTCCTTGCGAACCAGGGAAGCCTGCTTCTGGGCTGATACGCCCATCCGGTCAATTACAGCATAATTTTTTTGATTTTTATCTATGGCGGAAAGCTGCTCAAAAGCCAGCACCGAGCAGGAAAGTATAATGAAGATGATGCTCAAATACAGCCCGCAGAAAGAGATTGTTGTGAATCCAGTCAGTGAATTGGCAATACCCCACGCCTTTACCGTTACCCCCATCGTCACCCTTTCCGGCAGTTCCTGTCCGGGTTGGATGTCTGGCAGCCATGTACCGCTGTTCAAAAATTGTCTTAGTTCGCTTCTCAACTCCGGGTATCCGCCATCCTCCAGCTTCATTACCAGACGGATTTTCTCCCCTGATAGCTGGGAAACTGCTTCACCCGGCAGGACAAGCACATACCCATTTGTTCCAGCCATTTGATACTGTTCCATCGGTTCAGTCAGGATCGGCGTTTCCGCTACGGTCAAAGTCTGGCCGTTCAATGTAATTTCCGGCTGCTGTTCCAATCTCTGCCGAATGTCATCCATATAGTTCCATGTATCACAGTGAACGAAAAATTCGCTGCTGTCTATGGAAACAGGAGAAAGCCCCAAAATCTCCCGCAAGTGGTTATAGTCAGACAAGGCCAAGGCTTCAATGGCTTCATCGGGGACTGCATATAAGTAATAGGTTACGCTGTCCTCCACATTGCAGCGCGCCTCTACAAAGGAGAGGACGGAATCCATGCTATTTTTTGTCAATGGCGCGTCAATAGCGACTCCGGTGTCATAGGGATAATACGCCTCCATGTTGGCTTTATAGCCTGCGCCCATCGTCAACCCCACAAACATTGTTGCAAGGGAAATCGTCAGCAAGATTGCCACAACAGCCATTGTGCGCCCGGAAGATTGAATACGCCTGCCGATCTGCCCCAGGAAAAACAGGTTTTCTTCTCGATATTTCCGGTGCGGGCTCCGTTTCGCGAATTGGTACAGCAAGATTGGGATCTTCCGGTGCAGCTCATAAACACCTACAAGAATCAGCAGACAGGCACCGCCACCGTACAACAATGCTTCATTGGTCTGAATATGAAGTCCTTTTTCCAGCAGAATCACACCAATAACCATAGCGGCGACGGAGAGCAAACCGGTCAGGATACTTCGATGCAAAGACTGAAAACGGATTTCCTCGTTTTTTTGATTATCATAAAGCAGATCAATCACTTTCTGTCGCCGGATGACCTTTGCGGCGCGAAACATTCCGAATCCATACATCAAGATGAAGAAAAACAAGGTCATTCCCCACGCGCGTAAAGAAAACAAGACCCGGTAGGTGTGCGGAATCTCAAAAATATTCTGGACCACCTGATTCAATAGCCCGGATAGCCCGGTTCCGGCCAAAGTCCCCAGCAAAAAAGCCACTCCGCCAATTATGCCGTTTTCCACCAAAAACAGATTGCGGACGGTTTTCACCTCCATGCCCATCAGTTCATAGGCGGCAAATTCTTTTTTTCGTTGACCCAGCATAAACCGAATGGCATATCCGATGACAAATGAGGACATGAAGGCGATTAATACCGAAAGTATCAAAATGCCCGTGGTAAGCATTGACATATTTTCTGTCATGGCGAGAATGTCTGGTGAGAATCCCAGCGTCAAGAAGGAATACATCAACGCCGCGGTCAGTGTAAGCGTCACAAAGTAGATGATATAATCCCGCAGGCTCCTGCGGATATTTTTGGCGGCCAATTTCCAGTACATCGCATATCCCCTCCTCACTTTAAAATGCTGGAGCTGCCGCAAATGGAACGTTGGAACAGAATCCATGTGCTGATGAAATAGCAAAGCAGCAGCAAAGCAAGAATACCTGCCGTTATGCCGATTTGTATCATCAATGTGCCAAAGCCAATATAAGCTGAAATTTCTGCGGATACAGTTTGAATAAAGTAAGTAAGTACAATCGCGGAAACAGTGACTGCCACAAGGATCGGAATGCCAAACCAGACGCCTAATTGCTTCAGCACAAGTTTCCCTATCTTCTGTTCGTCAACTCCAATCTTTCGCAGTACGGAAAAACGGTATTTGTACTTACTTGCGTCCAAAAGCTGCTGCAGGGACAGTATTGTAAGGCAGATCACCATCAGGACGACAGCTCCGTAAAGTAAAGAAGCCTGCAAGACAAAGTTATTTGCCTTTGTGCTGTTGATCTGCAGGGTACTTAAGCGGATTGTGTAGCTGACGCCAGTATCCGTAATCTCCGGATACTCGTCTGCAAAAGCCTGTTCCAACTCACGGGCGTTTTCATAGGAAATATCTTCAGACGTAGTGATATAGCGGTTCCTCATAACCGGAAGTAGCTTTTCACAAACGCTGTCCGGAAATACATAGAGGATATTCGTGTAAGAATTATAAACGGTCTCTCCGATTGCTTCCTCATAATACGGCTGCCCGGAAAGAGTCAATTCTCCGGCGTCTGTCATTACGCTGGTATGACTTGCCAAAAAACTCTCCCGCTCTTCCTCAGAAGCGATTGTCTGCCATTGCGTCGTGAACTCGTTTTCAGACAGAGAAATTTGCTCATACCCTAACATTTCCCGGATCATGTTATAATCACTCAATGAAATCGCTGCAACAGGGAAGTCATATTTTATTCGATTGTGAAAGTCCTCTCTCTTCGGAAGATAAATGTTGAATGTACAGTCATAATCCGCCTTAATGCCGTGTTCCGCAAGATAGTCTGTGACAATCTCATAATTATCACGGGGAAGATCTTCTTCACTGTATACATCATTGTATCTGGAAGAAATCTGCACATCATACATTGACCGTATATCCAGATACCCCGAGGCCCAGCCAACCAAAACAGGCGCAGCGATAAACATAAAAATCGCAAGCACTAAAGTTATGCTTATAAGCGTCATGGTCTTACTGGTGGTATTCAGTTTCGATACAACCTGTCCGAAAAAGAACAAATTTTCGCCTTTGTATCTATGCTCCGGCGACTTTTCTTTCCACGCAACAATGAAGCTGCTGGCAAGATAAATCAATGAGCAAATGAAAAAAACTAAATCAGCCAGAATGAATAACATGTATTGGTTGACTGTACCTGCCCCCAACGGAAGATAATATTGATTGACCAAAGACGGTACTCCGGCTGCTGCGCAGACGTTCAGGGCAGCGCAGATCATCAGTCCAAAAATAAATTGGGGAAAACCTGTTTTTTTCTTCCTGATAAGCCATAATACAGACCAGAGTAAAGCAACTGCCGGTATAATAATGTTGCCCCAGAACATGATCTGAACCGGCGCAGCAAAACGGCTGTCATAATAAAACCAGACTTTCTGAACTCCTGTTACAAGCATCCATATCGTGAACAGCTCAAATATAAGAGCTGTAACTATAATCCAGCGGCTCTTTTTCAGTTCGGGATCATTTTTCCGGTCTGCCGCAAGCATATCTATAAGTTTTGTTTTCCGTATGGTGCGTGTGTTGAACAGCCCTACCGCAAGAAAGCTCAGAACAAAGAAACCAACCGTCAGAACAACTGTATCCGGGAACAGTGTCCATACAAGTTCGTAGCTTTTCCCGTAAGAGGTCAGCAGCATTGCTGTAATAAACTGTGAACAGAACACACCGAGAATGATTCCAGCGGCTATCGAAATCATTCCCATGACAAAGGTTTCTGCAAAGAAAAGCCCTGCAATGGTTTTCTGCTCCATCCCCATGATGGCCTGTACTGCAAATTCTTTTTGCCTGCGCCGCAGCATATAGTTGTTGGCAAACCGTATCAGAAACAACAGAAATAGAGTAATCACGCAGATCGCTATCTTCATTCCATCACTCAATATCGTAAAGTCGTATTCGCTGCCAATATCCGGCTGATAGTAACTGCTGGAAATGGACAGGAACGAATAAAAGAGCATGACACAGATCGTCATGGTCACAATATAGATCAGATAGTCTTTGACAGAACGTCTGGCATTTCGGAAAACCAGTTTAGCGTACATCGCTCACTCCCCCTCCCATCATGGTGAGGACATCCAGAATCTTTTCAAAGAAAGTCCTGCGAGAATCGCCACCTTTGAGAATCTCTGTAAAAATCGCACCGTCACGCAAAAAGAGGATACGGTTGGCGTAGCTTGCAGAAAAGGCGTCGTGCGTCACCATCAATATTGTTGCCCCGAGCGTTTCGTTGATGCTCTGAATGGTGGAAAGCAGCATTTGGGACGAGTGGCTGTCCAAAGCGCCGGTGGGCTCATCCGCCAAAATTAGTTTGGGCTGGTTGATGATTGCCCTGGCGCAGGCACACCGCTGTTTCTGGCCGCCGGACACTTGATAGGGGTATTTATCCAGAATATCCGTGATGTTCAGTTTTACGGCCATTTCCCTCACCCGACCGTCAATCTCGCCCGCGGGAACCTGGTTGATGGTCAGTGCCAGGGCAATGTTTTCACTGATGGTCAATGTATCCAGCAGGTTAAAATCCTGAAACACGAATCCGAGATTTTCCCGGCGAAACCGGGCAATCTCCTTTTCATTGATCTCGGTCACATCGGTTCCATCCAAATAAATATGTCCCGCACTGACTGTATCAATGGTGGAAATGCAGTTGAGTAAGGTAGTCTTGCCGGAACCGGACGCGCCCAT
>ERZ1643247.871-NODE-871-length-32572-cov-7.763816_pt1 | contig 32572 bp, 34 predicted proteins | sample MGYA00579264_ERZ1643247 | MGnify/ENA primary metagenome ERZ1643247 (study PRJEB29033, sample SAMEA4952262) | chicken gut metagenome | biome: Broiler Chicken; feature: Gastrointestinal Tract; material: Caecum | place: Ireland | collected 2018 | study: Broiler... | reverse complement strand
GTCCCTAATACATTTTGAAATACCATTGTTGTACGATTAGCCTTTAATTCAGCTAAGTAATTAAGTAACTGACGATTAACTTTAATCACACGGTTACTTGATTCAGTCTTAGTTGTCTTAAAGGCTTTTTTCGTATCGTCCCATGACTTATTAACTGCAATCGTAGCATGTAAAAAGTCTATATCTTTCCAAGTAAGCGCCTGTATTTCACTCTTTCGCATCCCTGTATAAATTGCAGTAAGTATCATGTAACGGCTGGTATTATAGGGATTCAAATTCTTAACTAGTTCATTGGTTAAGGCTTGCAGTTCTTTAACGGTTAAGTATTCGACTTTTCGTTTACTCGACCTGTTAAAGACTAGTTGAACGTTATGAGTGAAGTCTTTTGTCAAAATATCATCATCGATCGCATAACTAACCATTGCCCTAACAGCACCGTTTAACTTTGATACTGAACTAGCACCGTGATTCTTACCGTACCAGTTAATGAACTGCTGATAGTCTGAACGCCTTATCGTTGCAAGCTCTCTATTTTTGAAGTAACTCGCTATTGTCTTACTGAACGTTTTATAACGGCTCTTTGATATATCTGATAATGAACTCTCTTTCTTATAAATCGTGTACCATCGCTCGTAATAATCACTAAAAGAAATATGTTGTAGGTCTAAATTGACTTGCTCTAATTCCTTTTCTAGCTTATCAGCTTTAGTCAATGCTTCACGCTTCAGCTTAAAACAGCCAACTGATTTTTGGTGTCGCTTCCCGTTTTGGTCTCTGTATTCTGCTATTCCGTAATAGCCCTTTTTAGCTTTTTTCGCATAACTCATAAAATTACCTCTTTCTTTTCGCACAGCTTGCCAACGTGGAATTTGAGAGGTTGTTATTTTATGTATTGAGTTGTTCAAATGGCTAGTTGGTGCAACGAGAAGTACATAAGCATGGTACTAATTAGCACCATAACAGTTACCTAGTAGTGGGCTTGTTAATGCACCTAAAAGTAGTGTTATTAGTGGTGTTATTAGTAGCAATAATAGTGGTGTTATTAGTAGCGTTAAATTTTTGACGCTTTTAACATCCCCAGTAAAGGGGCGAACTCGGTCAATTTGATTGACCAACTTTGAAGTGGGATTAACCCACTTTGAAACACCATCCCCCCTACCCGTTAACCTAAAATAACTCGGATTTTTTCAAAGCCGGCTTGTTCTATGTGATGCGCTCAATTTGGTTCTCACGGGGCGGGGGATGCTTCTAAATCAATCTGGTGGATATAGAAACTATATTCAGCTATCTAACAGCTTATGGAAGTACGTTACACAGTATTTCTATAACAATATTTGAGATGGTATCGAATATAGTAATAATAAGATTTTTCATGTTTTATCCTTGTAGTTTTTAACGTCAATCATGCTTAGACGTAGGATTACTATTTTTGTTGTCCTTTATTTTTTGAAGTTCATTTAAATATTCCTGCTTTATTTTTGACAGCTTATCCAATGCGTCTAATTGCCAATCAACTAATTTACTTTGATAGATTGTATCTAATATTTGCTCATCGGGCAGTTTAGACGTGAAATCCTTTTTATCATTTTTAACTTCCTCAATGGTTTTTTCACTATATCCCATAGAGGAAGGCATCCATTTTTCTATTCCATCTTGAAAAAGTCTAGTTAATCCTAAAAATGAGGAACCAACACGATTAGTAGAAGAACGAAACCATAATTTTAGCTCACTAAGGATTTCAATATCATTTTCATACTTTAAAGTAGAACCCAAAAATTTAGCTATTTCGGAATAATTGTTATTAATCGCATCTCTTATAAAAGATAGCTCTCCCTCATGGTAGAAATCTCCTAGCTTATTATTAGGTACTCCAATTGGAAAGCCATTTTCAAAGCGACTATAATCTGTTGATACTTTTAAATAATGCTCAAGATCACTATAAATTATTGAATCTTCTTTATCCCAATCATTAATTACCAAGTTAATTAGATAGTTCTTTAGAGAGCCATACTTTAAAAAACCAACACTAACACCAAAATAACTTGATAATTTAGCTAAATAATCAGGACGAGGTAAAGTTATACCTTTTTCCCATGTATTGACGGTACTTTTTCCACCAGCTCCGATATTATTAGCCAGTTCTTCCATGCTTATATTTTTTGCAATTCGTAAACTATGAATCCGTTTACCAATTTCTTTTTTATTCTCTTTCAATAACTTTACCTCCTTTTTTAATTACTATCATATTTCAAAGTACGAAAAAAGTACAGTTATTTTAGTTTACATTCTTAATCAATCGTATATAATAGTACATGGAAAGTTCATGTACTTTTCTTTTTTTAACTTTAAAGTGCGGAAAAAGTACTAGGAGGGAAAATTAATGACAGAGTATTTAAGTTACCGTGAGGCAATGAATTATATGGGTTTTAAGACCCAAGACACATTGCGCACGTACATTAAGCAAGGCTTGCCCACTATCCAAGTAGGCAAGTCAAAGCGTATCAGCAAATCTGATATTGATAAGTTCATGGCTGATCATCGTGTCGTAGCAACACAGGACAAATAAGGGGATGAGAAGCATGGATGCAACTATTAAAATGCAACTACCAGAGGACTTGCAAGAAGCAACCAAGAAAATGATCGCTGATTCACTGAATAGCGCATTAAAAGAGCTTGAAATAAAAAATAGCTTCCCACCTTACATGAATAAGACGGAAGCTAGAAAGTATTTACATATTTCATCAAAGACACTACTTGACTGGGAAACACAATATAACGACATCCCTATTATCGTTATTGACGGTATCAAGCGTTATAAACGCACCGATCTAGATGAATGGATGCAACAACATAGATTAAACAAATAACACGGCTTGCCAACGTGGAATGAATGAGAGGGGCTTATTTTATGAAGCTACTAGCAACTATCGACAAACACATATTAGCTTATTGGAACACTACACCAGATGAACGGCTGTGGGCTTATCTTGCAAGCTTGCCCGTTGCTGTTCTGGTATTCGATGCAGTCACACAGTTAATCAAATAAAGGGGATGCTTTACATGAAATTAAGCAAAGATGATAAATCACTCAAGAACGCCTTATTAAACGAAATTGAGGGCAACATTGCAACTCTAAAAGGCAATGCAAAAAGTTACATTAACGGCAAGAAGCAAAGCCCGTTAGCACTGATTACTGAAAGCATTAACGACCTAACAGAACTTAAAAAGCTACTGAAAGGACTGGACTAAATGAAGCACCTAGACAAAGACGAACAAAGAATTTTTGACTTGTTGCCAAAAGGAATTGACCGCCCTAAACCACTAAAGGAATTAGTGAAGCTATCAGGGCTTAAAAGCCGTGAAGTAAGAGGAATTATCTATCGTTTAATCGTATTACATCATGTTCCAATTGGAGCGCAATATAAGCGTCCTAATGGCTACTACATCATTACTAATGATGATGAACGTAAGCAAGCCCTAGCACCGCTTACCTCACAAATAGCGATGATGAGTAAACGGGCGCAGGTAATCGGTAATGTTGAATTAGGGAATGAAGAATAATGTTCAGACAAAATAAAAAAGCCGTTAAATGCTACCCAACGACCAAATTAGTTAGCATTTAACAGCACACTTTGAATAAGTACAACGGCTTCCCGTTGCTTGCTTATTCTACCATGTAACTTTGAATTACGGGGCAATCATCCCCAATAACTGGAGGAATAAGACAATGAATAACGATAATTACAAATTTATTTTAGCAGACGACCACAAAGGAAATAAGGTACTAGCTATTATTAAGGGCAAGCTGTCTACTGAATTAGTAAGTCATGCTAAGACAATTACCGATACCCGTTTTAATGCAGTTGCTGACCAACTTAAAAAGATTATTGATTCAGCAAGCGTTATTGAAAAGGACAGTGAATAGTCATGCAATTAGTGACCCTTACCGCCCCAGACGGACACCGTGAACGTTGGGACATGAAAACTACTTACCTCGCCTTGTTGTCGTGGTATTCATATCTCAAAGACACGGACAACGCCAAAGAACCAACTAAGATCGCTAAGCAGATTGGTAAGTTCGTTGGGGATGATATTAAACAGGTGCATATGTACCTAGTTTATCTTGACGGCTTCAACGGTGATCTATATTCCAAACTGTCGCTATTAGCTCACAACAGCAATAAAAGCACCGTGCAACTGTATTTTGTGATGAAATCAATTAACAACACTGACTATTTACCCCACAACAAGGAACACGAACCAGAGCGACAGCAACTAATCAATCGCATTAAGCAAGTAACACACAATGACCCAGAAACACTTAGACGGCTCACAGAGCTAACTAAATTATTTGTAGATGGTCAATTACATTACAGCAAATTAAAGGGGATGAAATAGCATTGAACAAATTACAGAGCGCAATTGAATACGCCCAAAAAGGCTTTTATGTTTTACCAACACAAGGCAAGCGACCATTGATTAAGTTTGCTAACACCCCACCACTTACAGTTGAACAAGTTAAGTATTACTGGAGCAAGTACCCAGACGCTAACATCGCATTAAGAACTGTTGACTTTTTTGTGTTAGACATAGACACAAAAGAAGCACATGGAAAAGACGGTATGAAGTCTTACAAAGCTCTAAAAAATACAGGTTTAATTGCCCCCACCCTAGCACAATTAACGGCAAGCGGTGGAAATCAATTGTTTTACAAAAAGCCTAAAAACATCCCCGTTAATCAAGTTATTGGATTGAAGCAAGGGATAGACATTAAAGCGCACATTAATAACTATGTTATCGTTCCACCCTCTACCACATCAAAAGGTAGTTACCAATGGCTCAACAAATTACCAATGAGAGAGCCAAAAACAGAGTTAGTTAAGTTTATTAACAAACACCATCCCCTCAACAATCATAAGAACGACTGGAGCAAACACCATACGGGCAAAAAGTGGACGGGAATTGTGTTAAATAACTTAGTTAAGGGCGCACCAGAGGGACAAAGAAACGGACGACAACACTGTTTGGTTATTGCTTCAATATGCTAACTCTTTCAACTCCCCACCATTGGAGAATAAAGAACTTGAAAAAATATTATCTAGCATAATCAGAGAGGAGATCGGTAAATCTTGAAAAACAGAGCATTGGCAACAAATAACCCAGCTTCTCAAGGCTTACAAGCCCTATTTAGAGAACATAAGGAAGCAAAAGAAAAGCACAGTCAAGATCGAACCATTAAAAGTAACCATGATTTACTCAATCTCTTAAAAGAAACGGGTAAAAATTGGCGAGAAAAAAACAAAGAAGTTAAAAAGAAAAACGGGCAAGAGGTAGAAATTGTACATCATGTTCCAGCCCGTTCTATTGCTTACATGTTAGAAAAGCATTTGAAAACTGCAGTTATTGGAGATAGCGCAAAAGACGTAGAAAACGCCCCATTATCTTTCTATGATTTAGACACTGGACTTTATACCAACAGCGATCGATTGCTTGATAGTTTCATCTTAGCTGTTGACGATACCACTAACTCACGTGATAGAAAAGACATTCGAGAATGGTTAAGAATCGAAGCACCCACCAAGTCTATTAATAAGAATATCAACCTTGTTCCCGTTGGCAATGGCATATTCGATAAGGAAAATAAAAAGTTGCTACCATTTAGCCCCAGATATGTTTTTACTAGCAAAGTTGCTACAAAACACGTAAATCAGGACATTCCCGAACCCTCTTTCAATGGCTGGACATTCAGCAAGTGGATTGAAGAATTATCAAATGGTGACGAAGATAAAACCACACTCTTATGGCAAATGATAGCTAGTGTTATTCAGAATAGACGGACTAGCAACGTTTTATTTTGTTTGATTGACAATGGCGAGGGGCGCACTGGTAAAAGTACATTTGAAGCCTTATTAATGAACCTAGTCGGTAAGAACAACTACACCGCTTTAAAACTAGAGGAATTCGACCACTCTTTTTTGTTAGCGCAAGCCTATGGAGCAAGTTTAATCATTGGAGATGATAACGATCCAAAAGGATATATCGACAACGGTAGCACCTTAAAAAGTATTGTCACTAATGAATTGGTATTAATCAATCCAAAAGGACAACGCCCTTTTTCTGCTAAGTTCTACTGTACGATTGTTCAATCAATGAACGGCTTCCCACGATTCAAAGATACATCGGGCGGACTGTACAGACGATTTAGGTTAATTCAGTTTAACCATCAATACCCCGACACCCCAGACGGGCGAAAAGTCAAAGATGAATACGTTAAAGACCAGCGCTTGTTGCAATGGATACTAAAAAAAGCTTTGCAAGTTAATATTGATACCATTATCAACACACAAGAAAGCCAAGAAGCAGTCAATGATTTACAACTGGAGAATGACATCGTTTTATCTTTCGTTAATGAAGTTGTTCCTAACTTAGAAAGTAAACGGGTTCCAATTGCTTTATTATTTGCCCTATTTCGTAAATATGTTGACGACAATAACAGCAAAAATGGCATGACCAGAGCAACTTTTACCAGACGAGTTAAACCATTAATGGAACGTAACGGCTGGAGCTACAAAAATGCTAGACCAGCGGAGTTTTTGAGTGATAGTGACATTAACCAATTAAAATCCACATCTTATTATGATTACAACGATTTTAGAAAGAACGACCATAAAAACCAACGCTGTTTTATTAAAGGATAATGTTACAGTTACACTTTTTGTTACAGATATTTTTAAAAAGTGGAACAGCGAAAAGCGTTGATATATCAATGTTTATTACTATTTGTTACGTTGTTACACTTATATTTAGTAAATTAAGACATAGGAGTAAAAAAATAGGCTATAAATACATCTATGTAAGAACGAACAAAAAAATAAGCGTAACACGTAACAAAATTGCTCAATCACTAGAGCGACAAGGGTTTAGACGTGTTACGCCTAGTGTAACAAGGTGTAACAACGTATTAAACACCAACAAGCAGTACCAACAGGATATTTTTAAACTGTTGGTTGGTGGCATAGTCAGATTGGACACCCCTATAAAAGGGATAACCAGGTACCATGTTCAGATTTTGCACCCTTTAAAAGTAATTGCAGATTAGACAGTCCATAAAAGGGCGGTTAGGGCGCATCCTAAAAAGGACATTCCGACAATTCAGACGCCCTAAAAAAAGGCTTAACCGTGCATTATCCTATTTTGACTTTTCGATTGTGACTATTTGTCCTAATCGGTTATAACAAGTAAAACCGTCTAATAACAGCATCCCCTAATTACTGATATATCAACAATAACAAGGGGATGCTCTTATTTATTCGTCGGAAAAGGAACAGAATTGTAGTTAGTATTTTTTAGTATTTTGTTTCTTAACCGGTGCTAAGATTCAGAACATACGTTTATTTCAAAAAATTGCCCTGTTTTAAAACGACTAGCAGGCAATTAATATAATTAATCATTTAAGAGTTAGAACGGCTTAGACAGCTTTAAAACGAAAATTAGAATACAGAGAAATGGAGTTGATTTAAATGTTTCTTGTATCGTGTCTGTTAATTGGAGCCATTGCATGTAGTTTGGCAAGCCTTTTTGCTGATATTGCGGTTATATGGCTATTTACCCACTACATGAATAATCAATGCAAGGGGGATGATTCTAAATGAGTTGGTATCGTGGTAGATATGTTACAAGTAGGCGCACCCTAGCCCAGTGGATGGCTGAAAGTAAGAAAGATTATCATTTCAGAGTTAAGAACAAAGATAAAGCAGACCCAACCGTCGTTAATTTTGTATTTTCTGAGAACGTCAATAAAGACAGGCGTTTATATACCGCTTGCCGTACGGCTTACAATTGCTATTTAGATTATTGCCAACAACAAACATTAACGCCGTTGAATAATCGTTATTTTAAGAAGAACATGGAACTGTTAGGCTTTGTTTATCAAAAACACCACCGCTTTTATGTTGGTTATTACGGTAACAAGGTAACAACTGCATACAAAAATATTGGAATTGTTAAACGGTAAATGTTCCATATAGTGTCCAATTTATCAAACCGACCTTAGCGTTGATATAACAGCAATCTTAATTAGAAATCATTGCCCAAAATTGCACATTTTCGGGGATGTTTGTAGTTAAAAGAATGCTAACAAATGTTGGTATTTTTAATAATTCGTAGTTAGATTGGAGTTGATTACATGATTCTATTCTTTGATTCCACCTATTGGACGTATGAACTAATCGCAGTTATTGCAGTGATTATCATTGCTTTACTGGTTATTAAGTACAGACAATAGAACCTCACAAAACCTACACTCGTATTTAATTCGTAGTTAATCATTATTGCTTATGAGTGATTAGTTTTAATCGTTGGTATAATCACATTTAGCATCAAAACTGAAAGCAAATAAGAGCAATAATTACCCTTATTTTGCTATCAAAATAGGACATACTAAAAAGCCCCCGTTTTTATTTAACGGGGGTTGGTTTGTTAATATTGCAGGAACGAGCATCGACTTTTTTGCATGATAAATTCTAACAATTATTTTTTTTGAGGTGGTCTGAATGAATGATGAATTAGATAAACTCATTAATGATTCGTTTCAGTAAATAAAGACCACTACCCTAATTAAGGGCGGTGGTCTTTATCATTTGTCTAGGGGGTGCTTAACCATGCTATTAAATTCATTTGATGATTACATGCTTTACACGTTATTAGCTCATTTATTCCATACGTCAATTACTAGCATATATTGGACGGTTAACCTAATTACTAGCCTAATATTAATAGGCGCTATTTTGATACTGTTATTCAAACATTAGCAACAAAAAAGGCACATCAATTAACGATGCACCCTCTACTGGTAATGGTTAAAAGTATTATAACAAAAAAGACACTCCTAATAGAAGCGCCTGGTTTGGTATAAAAATAAAGCAAACTAATTATATTGGAGCGAGTTAACAGTGTCAACCATCCCCACTATTGACGACAAGGAAGCCGTTAAAATTGCTAAGACTTACCTCAAGCAGAACCACGACTACTCACTAATTGCCAAGCGCCTAACCTTTAAGAATGCTAATTACATTACAGCAAAAGATGAAACTACCCATACTATGGCATTATACGAACTAAAAGAACGGGAGAATATCATCAACAGAGTTAAGCAACACGACTTAACCAGTGGATTGATTATTGAGTACCGCTTTATCAAGTCTTATTCAGTTAATCAAACACTGGAGCAATTACAACAGCAAGAAAAGAAAATATCAGAGCGTACACTTCAAAAGAAACAACACGAAGCATTATTACTGGTGTATTCGTTGATACCAGATAAAGACACAAAACTAATCAAATAAAAAAACGCTCCACCATAGGAACGCCTTTAAGATATAAATTAAAGCAAATCAGAATGATTATATCATCCCCCGCCCCTCCATTCATCTCAAAAAGAGCGCACACATTTCAATTGCCTTTCATGTAAGCGACGATTTTAAAAATTTTTAGGTAGGGGGGCTATATTTGCTACTCATTGATATAACTGTACTTAAACCAAGAAAAACAGTTAATTTGTGTCTGTTTTACGGTGCAATTAGTGGGGATGCTTTATCAATAATTCCGACAATTCAGACACCCTAAAAGAGAAATAGCCGTATTTTTCCGCAGATGTTTCCGCAGGCAAAATAAAAAGACCACCAAAACGGTAGTCTATCACGTTGGCAAGAAGATTTATTTTTTCCGCAATTTTTCCGCACATGTGGTAAAAAATAGCATTTATAGGTGTTTCCGTAAAAAATAAAATGCCTTTATATCAACGTTTACACGCTATTCCAATTTATTTAAAATAGCAAAAAAGGAGAGTACAGGATTTGAACCTGCGCGCCCGCTCTACACGGGTTCGCCGGATTTCGAGTCCGGTGCATTACCACTCTGCCAACTCTCCATGATTGGTTATTCAGAATAAAACCGAACAACCAAATTGTATCAAAATTGTGTTCTACAGTAAAGATAATTATTGATTTGCAATATCATAGGTTGTCTTGCCATTTTTTGCCGTGTACATAGCTTGACTATCATCGGCAGGATTCATGATACTGAGTGAGTAGTCATCCCCGATTGCCTTATCAATATCCTTAGAGTTTTTCTTGAAAGAACTTGTTAACTTACTCCAGCCCATTTGTTCAGCCTGACTAGGGTCTTGAGCTAGCTGCTTAAGAGCATTAACAGTATCATCGTCTGTTGGCGTTACTTTGTAGGTCTTGGTCTTACTGTCAAAAGAAACATCGCCAAATTTGGAATATCCCTTTTGGAGTTGCCGTAAAATTGCCATTTCCTTATTTTCTTGAGAAGCTGAACCGGTCCCTGAACCGATATTAGCCTTATTAGAAAATGATGACATACTCCCACTATTGCTTGTAACCTGAGAAGATTGGGCTTCGGATGATGAATGCTGCTTACTCCGGTTAAATGCTGGAAGGTTAATTACACCGTATATTACAGCAGCCAAGCTAAGCACAACGATGATCGTTCCACCCTTCCATTCACGGTATTGTTGCCATGAATTAGCAAGGTAAAAGCCACCCAAGATTAACATTAAGCCACCAAAAACAATCAAGAAAATCATTAATAAATACCCCTATTTTTGATACTAAAATTCCATTAATGCTTTCATATCATAGTCTTTAATCTTTTCCCGACCATGGAGATCTTTCAATTCGATTAAGAAGGCACAACCAACGACGATTCCACCAAGTTCTTCAATCATTTTAATAGTTGCGGAAATGGTACCACCAGTAGCTAAGAGATCATCAACAACTAATACCCGTTGGCCTGGCTTAATTGAATCGGCTTCCATTTGAAGGGTTGCTTCTCCGTATTCTAGATCATAGGTTGCACTAATGGCTTTCCGGGGAAGCTTGCCCTTTTTTCGTGCTGGTGCGAACCCAACTTGTAATTCACGTGCAATTGGGCAACCAACGATAAAGCCCCGTGCTTCCGGACCAACAACCATGTCAACCTTTTTATCCTTGGCGTATTCACAAAGTTCGTCAGTTGCTTGCTTAAACGCTGCACCATTCGCCATTAATGGCAAAATATCCCGAAAAATTACACCCTTTTCAGGAAAATCTGGAACACTCGCAACGTACTTGTAGAGGTCTAAAGTCATAAGAAAAAATTGTCTCCTTTAATGTATGTTTAGACAGTTCAATACCCACTTTGCCAAAGCCTTGCTATCACTAAATAACAGCACTTGTTCTGCCTGATATTGAGCAACGCGCCGCTGGTATGGGTTTGTTTCTTTTATGTCAGTTTTGTTTACGTCACTGACAGGTTTTAAAATACCATCTTTTATTGTAACAAATCCGGCCGCAGAAAACACTCTTAACATAAAAATTAATCGTTCAGCATTAATTTTTAGTCGAGTACTCAACTGATTTAATTGCCGGTTTAAGTCAATTTGAGTTGTTCTCACTACTAGCCGATACAAACGGGCAAATTCGTCCCGAACGGGCATCCCGCTTAAATAAACGCTGTGGGGCTGGAAAAGCAGTAGCCGAATCATTGAGGGTGCCTGCTGATCGTTGCTAAATAACTTTTCAAATTCTTCGAGGGTTGATGGACAATCAACAATCGTTACTCGTTGAGCAGAAAAGTCAGTCTGAGCTGCTTCGTCAGGTGATAATGCACTCCCCTCTGGTAAATGTGGTTGAATATTATCGCGAAGCTTTTTATCAAATGCAACATAATATCCTGCCTCATTAAAGAGTTGTGGATTTAGCTTATTGGTTCGCTGATCAATGATTACTGGACTATCAATACTAATATCCTCCAACATCAGCTGAACCGTTCGTTTTCCCCGCCACTCATTAATTGAGATTTTTACTGCCAGCTTAATTTGGTTTGCCATTGCTGCTCTTAAAACTGCCGCAAGTTTTCCCTTACCAAACGCAATTACCGTTACCTGGGACTGCTGGTCGCCCACCATAAATTTCAGGTGTGAGTTATCTTTCCCCATAGTGACAATGCTATTAATTTGGTCCGGTTGTAATTCAAAGACTGGCTGTTCATTCCCCGGGCCAAATGGGGAAAGGCTTACGAGTTGATCATATAATTGCATACTTACCTCAGCAGGGCTAATTGAAGCGGCAATTTTCAATGGCTGCTTTTTTTGTCCATCGAAATGCTGATTTTCTGCCTCATGAAGCAAGACATTCCGTAATTTTTCACTATTCTCAGTCTCAAAGCTCAAACCACAAGCAGCCGGATGACCACCGAATGAAGTCATCAGATCCCGGTGACCATCCAAGGCAGCAAATAAGTTAAAACCATCTACGCTTCGACCAGAGCCCTTAGCAATTTTCTGGTCGTCATTCGTACTTGCTACAATGGTTGGTTTCCCTGTTTGGTCCATTAAACGACTAGCAACAATTCCTAAAACTCCTTGGTGCCAATCATGACCAACCACCAACAATACCGGCTGATCCTGAGGCAATCGATCAACCTGCTGCTGAGCCTCTCCCATGATCTCATTTACCAGTTCTTGTCGCTTGCTGTTTGCTTGTTCAACAGCCTTTGCCAATTTAGTTGCACGATCCTCATCAAGGGTTGTTAATAGTTCAACGCCCTCATTAGCATCAGCGATCCGCCCTAACGCGTTTAACCGCGGCGCAATTACAAAACCGATATCCTGGTCGGTCAAGGACTGTTCACTAATCCCTGCTTCTTTAACTAGCGCATGTAGTCCCGGACGCATCCCCTGACGAAGTTCTTGAATCCCCATCATAATTAATGGCCGATTCTCATCACTAACACTAACGACATCAGCAATTTCACCAATTGCAACTAGATCAAGCAATTCTTCTGGAAATTCATCCAGCAACGCCCACGCTACCTTAAACGCTACGCCAACCCCAGATAGATCGGCAAATGGATAATTACTTCCCGGATAACGCGGGTGCACAATCGCGTAAGCATCAGGCAAGTCTTCGGGCATCTCATGGTGGTCCGTTACAATAACGTCAATCCCCTGCTTAACTACCGGATCAATTACCGCCTTACCGCTTACCCCGTTATCAACGGTGATGATCAATTTGGTTCCCTGATCGATTATTTTCTGATATGCTTCTGCGTTTGGCCCATAACCGTCACGGAAACGGTTAGGAACATAATAATTAACGTTAGCACCAACATCCTGCAGGACTTCATACATTAGGGCAGTACTGGTAATCCCATCAGCATCATAATCACCGTAAACAGTTATTTGTTCCCCCGCTGCTACCGCTTCTTGAATCCGTTCAAGAGCCTTATCCATGTCATGAAGCTGGTGTGGATCATGAACTGCTTGCATTGATGGTTGAATAAAACTATGAGCCTCTTCTGGAGTAGTAATTCCCCGTTCTGCTAACAAGCGTGCAATTACAGGATTAATCCCTAATTCTTGACTTAGCTGCTCCACTATTTGCTTATCTGGCGCTGCTATTCGTTGCCAATCATACTTTGCTTCTACCATTCAAATCACCATTCGTTTTTAAAATCAAGAGAGGAGTGAGACTGACAATTTTTATCGTCCCACCCCATTGCCTGGAGAGTTAATTATAGTTCTTTCTTGTTTTGCTGAAAATCAAAGAACTTCTTGATTGCCCAATCACCGAGACCAGGAATAATTCCATATACCCAGCTTAGGCAGGTTACATAGCCTGGAAGATTAATTTCCCGTGTCTTGTAGCCAACATTATCCCAAATTTGTTCAGCAAGCTTATCTGGGGAAATAAACATCCATTTTGGTAAGTGTGCACGATACTTCCCCTGAGTATCTGCCTTTTCAAAAAATGGCGTATCAATTGGACCAGGATTAACCGTTAAGACTTGAACGCCATAGTCGGCAACTTCCATTCGTAAGACGTTGTCAAACTGATTAACTCCTGCTTTGGTGGCGGAGTAGGCTGCACTATTAGGTGTTGGAATCTTTCCTGCCATTGAACCAAGATTGATAATTGCCCCATAGCCCTGATCCATCATTTGGCGGGCAACACAACGACTAATGTACATTAGAGCAAGGAGGTTAACATCAGTCATTCGTTTAAGCGTTGCGAACGATTCCCCAGTTGCTGGTGAAAAATCGCCCAGACCAGCTGAGTTAACAAGGGCATCAATCCCGCCAACCTCGTGCTGAATTTGGGACAAAACAGCATCGATTTGGTCAGGATCAGTAACGTCTAACTGGTAAGAAAAGGCAGGACGACCAGATAAAATCAAGCACTGGTTAGCAACTTTTTCTAGGCGCTTCTTATCACGTGCTACCACAATCACAATTGCTCCCCGACGTGCTGCTTCAAGAGCCAATGCCTTGCCGATTCCACTATCGCCACCGGTTATTAAGACTACCTTGTTTTTTAAGAACCGTAGCTGCTTAAACCTCTTTTTCATTCTAAGGACCTCCTTGCTAGTCTACTTATTTCTTAAATGGAACGTCAATCACATCAAAGTCATTTACTACTCTAGTGTCTGGTACGACATCACGAACCTGGTATGCTAACTGATATGCTGCTTTTCCCGTATACCGTGCTGAAATATGGGTCAGCAATAACTTCTTTACACCTGCCTGCTTAGCAACCTCTGCCGCTTGGAGACTCGTTGAGTGATAGTAATTGTGAGCCATTTTGGCTTCATTTTTAGCAAACGTACTTTCATGCACGAGGACGTCCGCTTTATGAGCAAGGACTACCGCGTTAGGCGTTTGCCGTGTGTCGCCAAGAATTGCGATAATTCGCCCTGGTTGCGGCTTTCCAATATAGTTCTTCCCATCAATTACTCTACCGTCGTCAAGCTTAACTGTCTTTCCAGCTTTTAATTGACCGTAGATTGGCCCAGAAGGAATATTATCTTGACGTAGCTTATCTACTTGCAGCTCACCAGGATGATCAGCCTCTTCAATCCGGTAGCCGTAACAAGCAATCTTATGGTCAAGTGACATTGTTGTTACTTTAAAGCCGCGTTCGTTAAATAATTCTTGACTATGATCAATCTCAACGAATTTCAGAGGATAACTTAGTCGTGATTCACTCACCTGAAGGGCCGTCATCACAAACTTTTTAATTCCCACCGGTCCATAAATTGTTAACGGCTCATTTCCCCCCTGAAATGACCGTGAACTTAAGAATCCTGGTAAGCCAAAAATATGGTCGCCGTGAAGGTGGGTGATAAAGATCTTTGTTACCTTTCTTGGGCGAATCGTCGTGTGAAGAATTTGGTGTTGGGTTGCTTCACCTGCATCAAATAACCAAATTTCATTTAACTCTTCTAATAATTTCAAGGCAACACTAGTAACGTTTCGCTGCTTACTTGGTGAGCCGGCTCCAGTTCCTAAAAATTCAAGCTGCATGCTTTTTCCTCAATTCCTTCTGATTTTTATTTATTATTGTACAAATTCAAAGACAAATTTATCGATTCGGACAGTATCACCGTCTTGAATTCCCTTAGCCCGTAATGCCTCATCAACCCCCATATGACGAAGCTGACGAGCAAATCGCAATTGACTTTCTTCATGGGTCAGATCGGTCATCTTGAATAAACGGAGAAGCTTTTCACCGCCAAGAACCCATGTACCATCTTCATCACGGCTAATGGTAAAGGCGGCCTGATCTTTTTCTGGTGCTTCAGCCTTGTAAGTTGCCTCAAGTTGTTCGTCATGACTTTCACTATCGAATGCTGGCGTCTTATCGAGCAGGTCAGCAGTCAATTGCATTAGTTGTTGAACTCCCTGATGAGTAACTGCCGAAATTGGAAAAATCTCAGGCTGCTTTGCGAGTGTCTTATCAGCTGCCAAGTCTTTCTTAAAGGCGGCTAGATTCTTTTCAGCATTTGGCAAGTCCATCTTCGTTGCAACAACAATTTGTGGTCGCTTCAAAAGTTCTGGATCGTAGTTAGCCAATTCATGATTAATCTTCTTAAATCGCTCAATCGCTTGTTTTGGATCATCACTACTCATATCGACTAAGTGAAGAAGCACCCGCGTCCGTTCAATATGACGAAGGAACTTTAAACCGAGGCCAACACCTTTAGAAGCCCCTTCGATCAACCCTGGCATGTCAGCCATTGCAAAGTCACGGCCATCAGGCAATAGAACCATCCCTAAGTTAGGGACTAATGTAGTAAATTCATAGGCCGCAATTTTAGGCTTAGCGCCAGTAACGACGGACAATAGGGTCGACTTACCAACTGATGGAAAACCAACTAAGCCGACATCAGCAAGCATCTTCAATTCGAGTTCCAGGTACCGATCCTGCCCAGGCTCACCATTTTCGGCAATTTCAGGAGCCGGGTTTTTCGCACTGGCAAAGTGAATATTACCGCGACCGCCACGGCCACCCTTGGCGACTACTAAAGTCTGCCCATTCTCAACAAGGTCACCAATAATCTTACCGGTATCCAAGTCTCGAACCGTTGTCCCTTGAGGCACGCTAATAACAGTGTCTTCTGCACTAGGACCGGTCATCTGCTTACTCATCCCGTTGCCACCATTTTTTGCTTTAAAAATCCGGTGATAGCGAAAGTCCATCAAGGTTCTTAGTCCTTCATCAACTTTCAGTACGATATTACCGCCATGGCCACCATCACCACCGGATGGTCCACCATTAGGGACATATTTTTCACGCCGAAAGGAAACCATTCCGTTCCCACCTTTTCCGGCATGAGCTTCAATTTTAATTTGATCAACAAAAGTATTCATAAGTTGATTTCTCCGTTCTTCTGTTCTAACTACAAGTATATTGGAAAAAATTACCAGCGTCAAAATCAATCATGGCTACTACCCTTAGCTACTTCAGCATTTCCTTGAAGGGAAACTTTAATTAGCTGGGCGGTCTTCATATTAATTCCTAATGAATGAATATCCTCGATTGGGGCTGCTGCAATTTTGGTAATTGACCCATACTTTTGCAGCAATTTTGTTCGGGTGCGCGGCCCGACCCCCTTAATTGCATCCAATCTTGAAGCCATCGAATGACGGGCATGAACTCGCCGGTGGAAGGTAATTGCAAAGCGGTGAACTTCGTCTTGGATCCGTTGAACAAGGTAAAAGCCCTGGCTCCGTGGATTTAAATTAATATGTTCATCATGATCGCCAAAAAGGAGGTCAGCCGTCTTATGTTTATCGTTTTTGACCATCCCCACTACTGGAATATCCAGACCGAGTTCGTTTTCAAGCACATCCTTAACCGCGTTCATCTGAATTTCACCACCATCCATGAAGATCATGTCAGGCATTGGCTTATTTTCTTTTAACAGCCGTGAATAACGTCGGCGGATTACCTCTCGTGTACTGGCAGCTTCATCAGCATGATTAATCACACTCTTCAGCTTATACTTTCGATAAAGTTTCTTTGCTGGTTCGCCATCAACGAAAACAACCATTGCACTAACGGGATCGGCTCCCTGAATATGCGAGTGATCAAAGGCCTCAATCTTATGTCCCTCTGGCAATCCTAACGCATCGGTAATTTCTTTCATTGCACCAGTTGTCTTCTTGGTATCAAGTTCAAGGAGTCGAAACTTTTCATCAAGAGATAGTTGGGCATTTTCACGTGCCATCGCCATTAAATCACGTTTTTCTCCCCGAACGGGTGTTCTTACTGGTACCCCTAAGATTTCACTAATTTCTTTATTCGGGAGTCCGTGGGGCAAAAGAATTTCTTTTGGTAAAACATTATTTCGGCGATTATAAAATTGCAGAATAAAGCTGGTCATCTCTTCGACATCGGTATCAACAACCGGAAATAACCGTTTTTCTCGCTTCATCAAACGCGCCTGACGAATAAAGAATACTTGGATAGACAACCAACCCTTATCCATATAGAAATTAAAGAGATCCCGTGGCGTTTTATCGTTAGAAATAATCTTCTGCTTTTCAACCGTTACTTTAATGTAGTGTAACTGATCGCGAATTTCGGCTGCACGTTCAAACTCTAAATTTGCTGCTGCCTCTTCCATTTGTTTGGTTAGTCGACGCTTCACAGTAGCTGTATTTCCGTTCAAAAATGATTTGATTCGCTTAATCTGCTCATCATATTCTTCACGGGGGACAGTTTTAAAGCAGGCACCAAGACATTGTCCCATATGGTAATACAAGCACGGTCGATTTTGGTAGCCATTACAGCGCCGCAGAGGATATACTTTCTGAATGAAATGAAGTGTTTCTTCAGCAGCATAAACATTTGGATAAGGCCCAAAGTAGTAAGCGCCATCCTTCTTTACCTGACCCGTAATCATTGTCCGTGGATCCCGTTCATTGGTAATCTTGATATACGGATAACCAGTTCCACGTTTTAGTCTAATATTGAAGTACGGTTGGTGCTTTTGAATTAACGTAATTTCCAGTAAAAACGATTCCTTATTGGTTGAGGTCACGATCGTTTCAAAATCAGCAACCTCAGAAACCATTTTCGCCACTTTCCCCGTATGAGAACTCTTAAAATAAGAGCGAACCCGATTCTTTAAGTTTTTGGCTTTGCCGACATAGATAATCTGGTCATTGATGTTTTTCATCAAATAACAACCAGGTTTATCCGGTAATAATGCCAGTTTATGTTCAAGGTGTTCACTTGCCATAAAGATTCCTCCACTTAAATTGCTAAGTATTAATTATACGTTAATTCAAAGGAACAACGCAAAGGATCTGTCCAGATAATTGTACTTTCAGTCTTTTTTATGCTAGAGTATGAAAAAACTAGAGGAGAGTGTTGAAGATGGGACTTGTTACCCGACGCAGTATGCAATTAGATAAGCTGTTCGATCAATTTGCAGTTGATCCCAAAAAAACTAAAAAGCAACCCAAAGATGCTGAAAAGGACAAAAAAACAGCCGAGAAGAAAGATAATAACAAGTAACAGTAAAGCGACAAGAGTGGTGCTAATTGAGACCATTCTTGCCGCTTTTGTGTTAATTAATCCTGCTTTTTAAACCCTTGTGGATAACGTTTATTTAATTCATTAATGTTAGTTTTAGCAACTTCATCAAACGGAATATCAGCCCATTCGGCAATTTGTGAAAGATACCAAAGAACATCACCCATTTCATGAATAAGTTGTTGGCGATCTAATTTACGACCACGGAAGGTATAGTTCTTCACTAGGTCAACTACCTGACCAGATTCGCCGGCTAATCCTAACGCGCAATTAGTTAATACTTGTTCATTACCATAGAGCGTCCGCTTTGCTGCATTTTGGTATTGATCAAAATCCATTAATTATGTTCCTCCCCAATTCGCTGCTCAATCCAATTCCACACTTGATCCTTCCCCTGCTTTTTAACAGCAGAGAATAATACAAATGGTGTCTTAGGTGTTAAGTCCAGCGTTTTGATAATATCATTTTTTACCCGATTTCGGGCGTTTGGCTTAACTTTATCAATCTTCGTACCAACAATTAAAGTTGGAATGTCATAATAAGCAAGCCACTGATACATTGAAACATCATCAGCTGTTGGTTTGTGCCGACCATCAACCAATTGAATAACGCCACGTAATTGTTGACGTGTTGTTAGATATTCCTCAATCATCTTACCAAACCGTTCCCGTTCCTTTTTAGAAACTTTTGCGTAGCCATAACCAGGAACATCAACAAAGTAAAGTTCATCTTCAACATTATAGAAATTTAACGTTTGCGTCTTCCCGGGCTGGCTAGACGTATGAGCAAAGTTTCGCCGATTGATAAGGACATTGGTTAATGACGACTTACCAACGTTGGAACGGCCAACAAGAGCAATTTCTGGGTAGTTAGTTGCAGGGTACTGTTTGGGTTCTACTGCACTGATCGTTAAATCAACATTATTGACTTGCACTGCCTTGCACTCACCTTTCTTAGATTATGAAGCTTCCTTTTCGCCCTTCATAACATATCGTGGCTCTGTGTGTTGAGTAACACAACGCTTGTCAATAATTACCTTTTCAACGTCCTTCCGACTTGGCAAATCAAACATTACATCACGCATAACTCCTTCAATAATCGAACGAAGACCCCGGGCCCCGGTGTTTCGCTTAATTGCTAATTGAGCCATTGCACGTAATGCTCCATCAGTAAAGGTTAACTGACTGCCATCAAGACGAATTAATTCTTGATACTGCTTAACAAGCGCATTCTTCGGTTCAGTTAAAATCCGAACAAGATCATCTTCATCGAGCTTTTGTAATGCCGTCATTACCGGGAGACGACCAATAAATTCTGGAATCAACCCGAATTTCAGGAGATCTTCAGGAATAACGTGTTGCAAAATATTCTTTTCGGTAACATTAGCAGCCTCATCAGAATTCGTCCCAAAGCCGATTGTCTTATCACCAAGACGTTCCTTAACAATTGTCTCGATTCCATCAAATGCACCACCGACAATAAAGAGAATGTTCTTGGTATCAACCTGAATAAATTCCTGTTGAGGGTGTTTCCGACCACCTTGAGGAGGAACATTAGCGATGGTCCCTTCAAGGATCTTCAAGAGAGCCTGTTGAACACCTTCACCGGAAACATCACGAGTAATTGAAACATTTTCACTCTTCTTCGCGATCTTATCAATTTCATCGATATAGATAATTCCCTTTTCAGCCGCTTCAACATCGAAGTTTGCAGCCTGAAGAAGCTTTAAGATAATGTTTTCAACATCTTCACCGACATACCCTGCTTCGGTTAATGTGGTTGCATCGGCAATTGCAAAAGGAACGTTTAGAATCCGTGCTAGTGATTGAGCTAAGTAGGTTTTCCCCGAACCAGTTGGTCCAATTACTGCAATGTTACTCTTTTGCAATTCGGTATCATTATTATCCCCAGTTGTCATCGCATTAACCCGTTTGTAGTGGTTATAAACCGCAACAGAAAGGGTCTTCTTAGCATCAGACTGCCCAATTACATAGTCATCAAGCTTGCTCATGATTTCTTCAGGTGTTGGGACTTTAAACGTACTGTTTTTACGGTCCTCTTCAAGTTCTTGATCAATAATTTCTTGGCATAGGGCAACACATTCATTACAGATGTAAACCCCAGGGCCCGCAACAATCTTTTTTACCTCATCCTGCGATTTACCACAAAATGAACAGTGGACTGAATCCATACCACTAGTATCTTCAAACATGGATTGTAGCCTCCTATTAAATATACTGTTTTAATAATAACAAACTTAACTGATTAATTCGAATGATTAGTTTACAAAAATAATCAAAATTAAATTAACACGAATGTCACAGTAACACAAATGGCTTCAAGAGCTTGCTTAGAAAAAACGAACTCTTGAAGCCTATTTGCAACTACGAAAGCATGGGACAAATAAACACTTCCCATGCTTTTCGCGCTTAAATATTATTTAACTGATAATAGGATCGATTACTTATCTTCCTTCTTATCATCGGCCTTTTCAACTTGCTTAGCTGAGTCAGCAACCAAGTCAACAGCCTTCCGGATCTTAATGTCATGTGTAAGCATGTCTTCAGACAAAGCATTCTTAACTTGGTCTTCCTTCATGCCGTATTGCTTAGCAAGATCACTAATTTCATCCTTGATTTCATCTTCGGTTGCAGATAAGTCTGCATCATCAACGATTGCTTCAAGAACTAAGTTAGTCTTAACCCGTTGTGCAGCATCAGCAGCGAATTGCTTCTTCAAATCATCTTCCTTAGTACCAGTGATTTGGAAGTACATTTGTGGGCTAATACCTTGTTGTTGCATTCCAGCTAAGTATTGTTGCATTTGACGGTTAGTGTCTTCATCCAACATTGATTGTGGAATATCTTGAATTTCGGCATTTTCAACCGCAGCGTTAATTGCTGCATCTTCAATAGCAGCCTTAGCTTGGTTGTCCTTGTTTTCTTGTAATTCCTTCTTAGTCTTGTCCTTTAATTCGGCAAGAGTATCAACATCTTCGTCAACATCCTTAGCAAAGTCATCATCAAGTTCTGGAAGTTGCTTTTCCTTGATTTCGTGAACCTTTACCTTGAAGATAGCTTCCTTACCAGCTAAGTCTTTAGCATGGTAATCTTCAGGGAATGTAACCTTAACATCAACATCATCGTCGGTGTTGTGACCAATCAATTGATCTTCAAAGCCAGGAATAAATGATCCTGAACCTAATTCAAGGGAGTAGTTGTCAGCGGAGCCACCATCAAACTTCTTGCCATCAATGCTACCTTCGTAGTCGATAACAACAGTGTCGCCCTTTTCGGCTGGCTTGCCTTCCTTCAATACAAGTTCTGCTTGTTGTTGACGCTTCTTTTCAAGTTCAGCGTCAACGTCAGCATCACTAACTGTAGTGTCTTGCTTTGGAACTTCCATACCCTTGTAGTCGCCAAGCTTTACTTCAGGCTTAACGTCAACAGTAGCAGTCAATACCCAAGGTTGATCCTTTTCCATGCTCTTAATGTTAATTTGTGGTTGAGCAACTGGTTCAATCCCAGCTCCCTTAACTGCATCACTGTAAGCTTGTGGCAATACCTTGTTCAAAGCATCTTGGTAAAGAGATTCTTCACCGTACATTTGGTCAAAAATTTGACGAGGTACACGACCCTTACGGAAACCTGGAACAGTAATCTTCTTCTTGGTTTCTACGAAGGCTTCGTCAAGTCCCTTCTTAATAGTGTCGACATCAATTTCAAATGTCAAAGTACCTTTGCTGGCGTCGCTATCGCGTTCCCATTTTGCTGACATTTTATTTCCTCCAATATACATCAGATTGACCAAACACTAATCAGGCTGGTCTTTACATACTCTACTAGTTTACCGTACGTAAGTAGTAATTGCAACTAATCAAAGAATTCGATCAGATTAAAATTTAAAAAAGAAAAAGGTCCGGAAAACCGAACCTTTTTCTCACTGAAACTAATAATTAAATTAGTCTAAGACGTCGGATACAACACCTGCACCAACAGTGTGTCCACCTTCACGAATAGTGAACTTAAGACCCTTTTCAAGGGCAACTGGCTTTTGTAATTCAACAGTGAATGTAACGTTATCACCAGGCATAACCATTTCTACACCATCTGGCAATTCGATAGTACCAGTAACATCAGTTGTGTGGAAGTAGAATTGTGGACGGTAGTTTGAGAAGAATGGAGTGTGACGACCCCCTTCTTCCTTGGTCATAACATAAACTTCACCCTTGAACTTCTTGTGAGTTTGGATGGAACCTGGTTCAGCAAGAACTTGACCACGTTCGATTTGATCGTGTGAAATACCACGAAGCAATACACCAACGTTGTCCCCGGCTTCACCAAGATCAAGAGTCTTGTGGAACATTTCCAAACCAGTAACAGTTGACTTAAGAACGTCTTCAGTCAAACCAACGATTTCAACTTCGTCACCGACCTTAACAGTACCACGGTCGATACGACCAGAAGCAACAGTACCACGACCAGTGATAGTAAATACGTCTTCGACAGGCATCATGAATGGCTTGTCAGTAGGACGCTTTGGAGTTGGGATGTAGTCATCAATAACATCCATCAAGTGAAGGATAACCTTTTCTTGTTCTGGGTCACCTTCAAGTGCCTTAAGAGCAGAACCACGAATAACTGGAACATCGTCACCAGGGAAATCGTATTCGCTAAGTAAGTCACGAACTTCCATTTCAACCAAGTCAACCAATTCATCATCGTCAACCAAGTCAGTCTTGTTCAAGAATACAACGATGTATTGAACACCAACCTGACGGGCAAGAAGAATGTGTTCACGAGTTTGTGGCATAGGACCATCAGTTGCGGCAACAACAAGGATAGCACCATCCATTTGTGCGGCACCGGTGATCATGTTCTTAACGTAGTCCGCGTGACCTGGAGCGTCGATGTGAGCATAGTGACGCTTTTCAGTTTCGTATTCAACGTGGGCAGTGTTAATAGTGATACCACGTTCCTTTTCTTCTGGAGCTGCATCGATATCAGCGTAGTCTTCAGCCTTAGCCAAGCCCTTTTCTGATAATACCTTAGTGATAGCAGCAGTTAAAGTAGTCTTCCCATGGTCAACGTGGCCAATAGTACCAATGTTTACATGGGGCTTTGTACGTTCATAATGTTCTTTTTCAGCCATTAATGAAAACCTCCTGTGAATTTACAAGTATAATGCCAGTCATTTCAAAAAATAACTGACACACCCTTATGGATATTGTACTACTTCTTTTCGCCAATGAAAAGATTAATCAAATGGCTCTCAAGAAGAATTCTATAACATAATATCAACTATCTGCCAATTTGTAAATAATTTAATTCATGTTTTTATTGTAATTTATCAATGAACTGATTTAGTCTTTTCTGCCAGTGGATAATTTGTTCGTTTTTGCCACTATATTCACCTGTAGTAGCTCGCTTATACATTACATCAATCCACTGTTCTGGATCGGTAATGATCTTATCAATTAACGGGTTTAATAAGATTGCTTGAAGATCTAGTTGAATTTGCAATGCTCTCAAAATTTGCGGGTCAGTTTGTCCTAGTCGCTTGCTTAATATTTGCTGACACTTAACAATTACCGAATCTTGGTAAGCGGTCGGTAAATTATTAGGAATAATTAAATGTTCTTTCTGATCGATACATAGCATTGTAATTTTCTCCTGGCATTTAAGCTGCTGCAATATATTTAAAATATCAGCCCTAACAAATTGTTGGGTAAATGGATCACGAAGCAAAAACTTTGCGCCAACCATAAAGTCAGCTAATGGGAGCTGGTCAGCAGCTAATAGTCGCTTTCGTTGTTCTTCTAACGGGTAATCGCCAAGGTGGTAGAAAGTCCGAAGCTGGTTTTGAATTGTTGCCTTAAATTCTTGACGATAGTTCAATTCCGCCCGTTGAACGAGGGGAAGCATTTTAGCAATTACTTCCTCTGGCTGACGTAAAATCATTGCTCGCGTAGAAATAAAATGCTGAGCCTTTAATCCAACCTGAACAAGGAACTTCACATCATTTGCAAACACTTGGGGATCTTGAGTGGCAACTTGATAGGCAAGTTTGTACTGCTTCGAGTTATATAACGCCCTTGTTGTCCACTCGGTGAGTTGCTCATCATCCACCTCATTTTGTAAATCAAACAAAATCGTTGCTGCGTCCCGCCATTTATTTTCCGCAAAAAGTTTTTTAGCCTTTTCAAATTGCTCTGTTTGTTCAGGATTCATTTTTACTTCACCTTCAGCTCTTTTAAAATCAAGAAACCAGGAAGCTTAGTTCTAAATACCCAACTCCCTGATTTCCTCCAATATTATTTACGCATTATTCTTTTTGGCATGGTGTTTCCGGCCACGACCACGACCTGAATGCCGCTTTGCTTTTTTCTTATTATCCTGTTTGCTAGGTTCATTCTCTTCATTCTTCTGAGCGCTAACCTTTTTCCGTGAATTTTGGTTAACTTCCATAATTACCGGAAGAATTACCGGGTGCCGTTTGGTTTGGTCAAACAAGAACCTGTTTAATTTTTCTCGAACATCTTGTTTTAAGTGTCCCCAATCAAATTCCTTTTGATCCAAGTTCTCTTGAACAACCTTCTCAACTAAGTCAGCACTCTGCTTCATCAACTGCCGGTTAGTTTTAACAAAGACAAAACCACGAGACGTAATTTGCGGACGAGCAACGATCTTCTTATTCTTCCGGTCAATTGTTGCGACAACAACAAAGATTCCATCCTCAGATAATACTCGACGGTCACGTAAAACAATATTACCAATATCACCAATTCCCGTCCCGTCAATCATGGTATTAGCAACATCAATGTGTTCACCCACATGGAATTTGCCGTTCTTATAAGTTAGGACATCCCCCTTATTTACAATGAAGATGTTTTCTGCAGGGATTCCTACCTCTTCAGCTAATTCTGCATGGCGATCTAATAACCGATATTCACCCTGAATTGGAATAAAGAACTTTGGCTTCATAAAGTTAAGCATCAGCTGTTCGTCATTCTGATTTGCGTGTCCAGATGGGTTAAGGTCATCTGAAATGAACTTAACTTCAGCTCCGGTCCGGTAAATCATATCCTTAGTCTTTTGGACTTCGGTTTCTTGGGCATATGAAGGCGTCGTTGTAACAAAGACCAAATCGCTATCAGACAAATGAAGCTTAGGATTATCCCCATTAGCAATCTGCTGGAGCGACTTAATTGGTTCTCCCATCTTCCCGGTTTCCAAGATCACAACTTGGTCTGGTTCAAGATCATTAGCCTCTTCCATACTAATAAGCAGATCTTTAGGGAGTTTTAATTTACCTAATTGCATTGCGGTATCAATAATCTGCTCAATATCTTCACCTGAAAGGACTAATTTACGACCAACCTTAACAGCCGCATCAATAATTTGTTGGACCCGCATAATGTTAGAAGCAACACTAGCAACAACAATCCGCCCTTTTTGGTACTTAAACGTTTCAAGGATATATTCACCAATATCCTTTTCCCGTGCTGAGGCACCAGTAATTCCTGCTCCGGCAGAGTCACTCAACAATGCTAAAACTCCTTGAGAGCCAATTTCAGCTAACCGGGCAAGATCAGTCTGGTACCCCGTGCTAGCGGTTTGGTCAAACTTAAAGTCACCGGTATAAACAATGTTTCCTTCAGACGTTTCTAGGACAATCCCCAATGTTTCTGGAATTGTATGGGTGGTTGCAAAGAAAGAAACGGTAACATCGTTAAAATCAATTGCCGTTGACTCATCAACAACGTGAAAGTCATTAAACTTTTTAACTTCTTTATGCCCCTTGACTGCTAATTTGGCTAACGCAATTGTCATTTCGCTACCAAAAACAGGAACATCAAAATCCATTAAGAAGTATGGTAATGCGCCAATTGCGTCAGCGTGTCCATGGGTAAGGAAGACACCGACAATATCGTTCTTCCGCTTTTTGAGGTATTCCCAGTCAGGAATGACAACATCAATCCCCATTAATTCATTTTCAGGGTACTTTAAACCAGCATCAAGAATGAAAATTTGATTTTCAATCTCGACAGCGTACATATTTTTTCCATTTTCGCGTACTCCACCAAATGGAATTATTTTTATACTACTCATTTAGCGAGCTCCTTTGTTTAGTTTTACCTTTTCTAGGCATTTTATCGTACAAAATCACTATGTAATATCTTACCACAGAATAGTTAAGAATTGGAATAGGAGTACCCTCCAGCTAAAATTTAAAAAAGAAAAAGCCAGAACTTTTCAGTTCCAGCTTTCCAATGTGATGAATTACCGACGAAGACCCAACTTTTGGATAAGGTCACGGTAAGCATTCAAATCGGTCCGACGTAAGTAAGCCAAAAGGTTACGACGGTGACCAATCTTCTTCATCAAACCACGTTGTGAGTGGTAATCATGCTTGTGTGTACGCAAGTGGTCATTCAATTCGTTAATATCTGCAGTTAAAACAGCAACTTGTACTTGGGTAGAACCAGTGTCACCTTCGTGAGTTGCAAATTCCTTGATAATTTGATCCTTACGTTCTTTAGAAATAGCCATGCTATTTTCCCACCTTTCAATTATATAAATGCGCCAAGTTCTAAGTATTGCGTCGGTGAGGATCGCAAAACTGAGAAGAGGCATGGTTCAAACAAACCTTTAATAATATAACCAATTTTTCCTCAAGATGCAAGTCAATCGTTTCAAAATTCTTCTTTACTATTGCATTGAGAACTAGTCTTTTGTATAATGACAGATGTTGAAAATTCTGGTCAACTGAATATTGGGTAACGGAGGTGAAACTCATGCCAATTATTAAATCAGCAATTGAACGTGTTCGTACTAGCGAAAAGGCTGAAGCACGTAACGCATCCCAATTAAGCAAAATGCGTACTGCTATCAAGAAGTTTGACAAGGCAAAGCTTGCTGGCGCAGATAACCTTGATGATCTTTACAAGGCTGCAATCTCAGCAATTGACCGTGCCCACTCAAAGGGTCTTATCAAGGCTAACAAGGCTGCTCGTGACAAGTCACGTCTTTCAGCACGTTACGCTAAGTAATTAAAAAAGTGAAACGGAAAAGTTTCACTTTTTTATTTTTAAACGAAAGCTCCTAACGCTCAGACTAGAGTATTAGGAGCTCTTTTATTATTCACAGTTAGCTCATCCCTATACCTTGTTGCTGTCCATACTGAAGCATAAACAGTTGAAAGAGTAATCTGGGATCGCGTTGCGTTGTTTTCAATGCCTTTTCAATATTAACTAATCCTAAATATGCATTTTCTAATGCAAGTAAACTGAATTGACGAACGGTTCGAAGTCCTAACTTAACACGATATGGGTGGACCTTTAATTTTTGTGCCAAGCTTCCCTGACTAAGTCCTCGTGAACTCAAAATCTTAATTTGCAATAATAAGCGAAACTGACTAATCAATACTGCATTGATCCTCAATGGCGGTTGTTGTCCCGCGATCAATTGATCATATAAGTCAATAGATCTTGGTTGGTCATGTTTAAGAACCGCATTAACTAAATCAAAGACGTTTTCATCAAGCGATTGGGGCACTAGCTCTTTAACTGCCTGCTGGGTAATGTGTCGGTCCTGATACGTCAACAGTTTAAGCTTGCTTAAGTTAGCATTCATTAACTCATAGTCAGCATTGGTCCGTTGAACTAGCTCCTCAATGGCCGTTTCATCAATTGTATACTGATCGCTAGTAAGCTCAGCACGGACCTGTTGCCGTGCATGTGCTTCATCTAAAGGAGCAGTATCAACTGTTACCGCTACCTTTTTTAGTTCTTTAACAATTTTTTTGCGTCCATCCAGTTTTTCATACGGTGCTAAGAAAACCAAAATAGTTGACGGCTCCGGGTGTTGTAAATAATTACTCAGCGAGTCAAGATCATGTTCAATTTTTGCTGGCCCCTTTTCTCCAGTAAAGAAATATGGCTTATTAATCAAAACTAGTCGTCGTTCACCAAAAAACGGGGCTGCCATTGCATCATCAAGGGCAACTGCTAACGGCGTTGTTTCCATATCATAACTCCCAACATTCATTACCCGTTCTTCTTTCGGAATTAGGTTAATAAACATCTCACGTACTCGTTGCAACAATACCTGCTGCGTTCCAAGAGCAAGGTAGATCATTGCAGGAGTTTTACTCGTTATTTGTTGTTTAAGCGTGGTAACATCCACCCGTATTCATCTCCTTTTAGTTTTGTTTGCCAATGATAGCTGCTTCCATAGTAACGGTACCGAATCATTCCATACCTCTGGGTTGATACCGGCTTAACATTATTTTTGCTTAACGTAATTAGGGTCTCCTGATTAGGATGACCGTATCGATTTTGTCTTCCAGCAGAAATAATCCCTATTCGTGGAAGAAGTTGCCTTATGAATTGCGGATCACTTGATGTCTTACTACCATGATGACCTAATTTTAAGACATCTATCTTCAAATCAGGGTTACGGTGCATAATATTTCTCTCCCCCTGACGATCTAAATCTCCCATAAACATAAATTTGAGTTGACCAAAGACTCCTGCCAAAACCATTGAATCTTCATTCTTACCCTCGCTCTTATCAAAAGGATGCAAAACATAAAGATTTGAGCATGATAATTTATTACCAGCTACTACCGGAAGAATTTGAGGAATTTGTTGGCAATTGACAGGAATTAATCTTATCAAGGAGTGCTGCTTTTCCATCCCCTTTGGCACCACAAGCTGCTTTACTTTAAAGTTTTGTAAAACCGATGTTAAGTAACCAATATGATCTAAATCATGGTGGCTAAGGTAAATTGTATCGATTTTACTAACCCCGCAGCTCTTCAAATAATTAATACTGGTCTTCGTAGCATAATCCCTTTTTGTTCGCGCAGGTCGTTTCCCAAATAATAATTTTCCACCTGTATCAATAAGTTCAACTCGATTGCTAAAAGGATAGCGAATTATCACACTGTCACCCTGGCCAATATCAACAAAGGTAACCTCACCATAAAGCGGTACATGAACAGTGATAAATGCAATGGCATATAAACCACCAAGAAAAAGCAATGATCTTAGCCGATAGTGATCAATTATTAATAAAGTTACAATAAATAACACCCAAATGATGATCGCTGATGGCTTACCAAACCTAATCACCCCAGGCCAATTACTTAGTTCACCTAAAAGCCACTCAAACTCCTTTAGCAAATAATTAACAAGCAACGGAAAAAGAGGTAGCCACTTAGATAATAATGCACTAATAATTACAGCTGGGAAAATAATTTCTGAAAAGAATGGAATAATAAGAAAGCTACAAATAAACGTTAACAGGTGGATTTCATAAACAAATGCCAATACCGATGGCAAACTAACCAGGTTTAAGAGTAATGACTGTCGATAAGAGCGAATCGTATTAGGAATAACCTGTAATGCAAACGATAATAAATAGCTCAACTGGCCACCGAGAGTTAGAAGAAGCCAAGGATCAAACAATAAACCGCCAAGCAAGCTAATTGCCCACCCATCAAGTGAACTTAATCCTGTCACCCGTTGAATCAAGTTCATCTCCGCCATGATTACAGCCCGGATCAAACTAATCGAGCCACCACCAATAATTAAATATATTGGCAGGCTAATAATTAAGAGCCATTCAATATCTTCACGATTAAAGTGTGCTCTAACCAATCCCTTTCTTAGGCAATCGGTTATTAAGACAACGTGCATCCCAGAAATACAAAACAAATGCAACAAACCTAACCGCTTAACATTTTCCATCATCTCTGCACTTTGGTCATTCTTCATCCCCAAAATCAGTTGTTGACAATAGCTAGCAAGCGGGTGAGGAAAATAACTAAAGTAGGTGTACAACTTCGCACGCAAAACGTGGCACCGTTGAATTAATCCCGACTGATAATTATTTACGACTCGTAGTTGCTTGCATTTAACCTGATTATAAATATGAAACTGCCAATAATAGCGTTGTGAATCGAATTGATTAAAATTAGTGGCCGGCTCAAGGGGACACTTATTTCCAGAGACCGTCCACCGCATCACGCTACTTGTCTTGCTGATTTTTTGCACTTCCTGATAATTCTTCGCAAAGTAAGCTAGAATCACTCTTTCACCAGTTTGAACATCTGTTGCCCGAGCACTAATAAAAGAGTCATTAATCGTTACTTGATCCGGTAAAACCAAGTATGTCCGATTAGTGATCTCGCACTGTTGTTTAACCGTAATTGACCGAATATTCTGCTGTTCATTAAAGCACCTAACTGCTGTAAAAATCGCGATACAACACGTTACGATTAAAACTGTTCGTTCTTTTAAGCTAATTATTCGATAAAAGGTCAATGCAAGAAGGAGCAGGAGCCAATAATAATGATTCAGGATAATCGCCGTTACTAACCCAGCAACAATTGCCGGAAAAATAACCCGATTATAAATCGCTACTTCTGCTTTGGATGAATGTATTGATCCAAAGCTACCTGTTCAAGGATATTATCGTCTAATTTAATTTGATTAAGGCGGATATTCTTTAATTTAATTAGTTTCATAGCATATTCATCATTATGATAATTCCGAATATAGTTAATTTCCTTGATTCCGGCCTGCAAAAGACTCTTTGTACATTGCAAACAAGGAAAGTCAGTTACGTATAAGCTAGCACCATCAGTAGAAATTCCAAACTTTGCACATTGCAAAATGGCATTCATCTCAGCATGAATGGTTCGTACACAATGGCCATCACGCAGGTAACAGCCATCGTCTATACAGTGAGCATCTCCTGAAACAGAGCCATTGTAACCACCGGCAATGATTCGTTTATCCCGTACTAAAACAGCACCAACGGATAACCGATTACAAGTACTTCTTGATGCTAATAATGCTGCTTGGATCATAAAATACTGATCCCAATCAATCCTCTTTTTCATCTTTTCCACACTTTCTGAATACTTTTGATGACTAGTATAACAAACTTAAAATCAAACTAAAAATTAGACTGCTAACATTGGCTTCAACTTAGTAACGGTTTTTTCACCAAAGCCATTAATATTTTTTAGATCATCAACCGAATTAAAACTACCATGTTCCTGACGATATTGGAGGATTAGATCCGCTTTTTTATCCCCGATTCCCGTAATTTTACATAGTTGCTCTTTAGTGGCGGTATTAAGATTAACAATCTCTTGACTACCACTAGGATTGTTCTCATTTGCCGCTGAAATTGATGATCCACCTCCCGATAATAATGACGGTATTTGTTCACCTTTTTTAGGAACATAAATAACCTGAGCGTCAACTAGCTGCTTAGCTCGATTAATCTGGTTCATATCGGCATCGGGAGTTTCATGGCCCGCTGCAATTAAAGCTTCATTTACCCGCGAACCTCCTGGCAAGCGGTAAACTCCTGGATGAAGGACCGCTCCCTTAATGTCAACGCATACTGCTTTCCCACCCTTCACCTGTGATTGCTTCTGGGTGGTCGGTATTCTTTTACTGGTAGTTGTCATAAAAGGATCATTATTAACATTAGTTTGTGGATGATATGCTTTACCACCAACCACGACAGCCCCTATCAAAAGAACTATAACCATGATTATTTTATTACGGTGATTCAGCCAGATTTCCTCTAAGTGTTCCATAAATTATCCCCCTACCAATAAAGAACGTTAAAATTTAGTCTTTGCACGTTTAAATTTTAAAA
>ERZ1643247.870-NODE-870-length-32578-cov-9.639209_pt1 | contig 32578 bp, 22 predicted proteins | sample MGYA00579264_ERZ1643247 | MGnify/ENA primary metagenome ERZ1643247 (study PRJEB29033, sample SAMEA4952262) | chicken gut metagenome | biome: Broiler Chicken; feature: Gastrointestinal Tract; material: Caecum | place: Ireland | collected 2018 | study: Broiler... | reverse complement strand
TGTTGTCTGTGACAGCACGCTTCTTACTGCATGGGAGGGCTCCTCCTGATTATCAGAATATGGAACTTGCAACTTTATAATAGTCTGCAATTTCGTTCTCGTCAATATGGTAAAAAAGTATAATATAATTGTCATATTTTTGTTTATATTATACATACTTGTGCAAGACGTTGAAAAAATGCTTTTCTCTGCAGTTTTTCACTGCTTAGCCCCCTCTGCCGTCTCCGAAGAAGTCCTGGCGACCACCACAAACCGGCCTTGAGCAGTATGATAGCTGCAGGTAGACAGCGTTAAAAGCCGGTCGCCGTAGTGCGGAACCTCTCCCAGATCATAAAGGGAGGCACTCATGACCTGTTCCACATATTCCTGGAAGATCTCCGGATCTGACAGCTCCGTGTAGTTGTAGTACCGGAAAGCATCCTGCTCATCCGGCGGATAGACCCGGCTGTAGAAGGCCGCCACGACACGGAAGGTGAGCCGGTCATAGCCTCCGTCCGCCCGGATCACGTCATAGGTGAGCTCCGGGTTTGCGCGGGCGAAGTCCTCATCGGCATAGCGCGCCAGATTGCCGAACATGGAGCCGTCACTCATATTGTGCCCATAGATGATTACATGCCCACCGTCGGGGGTGCAGCCTTCTCCGATGAACAGACTGCCGCTGAGGGCATAGCTCCCATCGAAGCCCAGGCGGAGATAGTGGTCTGGATCCTCCGGGGTAAACATGACGGGATAGTCCACGTCGATCCCCCCGATGGTCAGCCAAGCGGCCAGATCTCCGTTTTCCCGGAGAAGGGGAGAGTAGTCGCGCTCCGGTTCCGCAGATCTGGCCTGGACCTGCTCATCTTCCCCGGCCGAACCGGTGTCCGGCTGCTGCTCCTTGGCGCTGTTGGTAACCTGCCGGACAAGCGCCTCATTTGCCGCCCGTTCTTGTCCGGAGCGCACGAGATCCCGGAGCAGCAGTCCTCCGGAGAGCAGGAAGGCCAGGAGCAGGAGGAGCATAAGTCCTACACGGGGAGAGAGGCGTCTGATGGGATGTGGCATGGTCATTCCCTTTCTACAGCTGTGCCGGCGAGTTTCCCCGCCGGCACAGTGCGTCATAGTTTACTTGCGGATCCGCTTGCCGCGGTAGTTGCGTTTCTTCTGGTTCAATGCCAGCAGCGCCAGGAACCCGCACAGCGAGGCCGCACACAGGATGGCCCACAGCCAGGTCAGGCTGGGATCCCCGGTCTGAGGTGTGCCGGGATCCGGAGTGGGGGTCGGTCCCGGAGGATCCTCAGGCTTGGTGTTGGTAAATTCCGCGGAGGATACCTGATCCTTCACGAGGATTCCCGTATCGCCTGCGGCGGTCGTGGTATAGCCGTTCTGATTGGCCTCCGCCTCAGTCACCGTATAGGCGATGCCGGCCGGAAGGCCTGCGGCGGTTTTTTCCTCACCGTGCCGCAGCGAGAACTCCGCCACGCCGTTGACGAAGGTCAGATCTCCGTAGGTGCCGTTAATGGAGGTGTCCGACAGGGTTACGGTGAAGTGGAACGCCTGCTCCGCATCGGAGCCGGGGCCGGAAACCGTCTTGGTAATCCGAAGGGCACTGAAATCCTGATCCAGGGACAGGTTGATGATGTCTATGCCGCTGTATTCCACCCGATAGCCCTCCGGAACGGTCTCCTCCCGCACCGTGTACGTGATCTCGCTGCCCTGGGCGTCATATTTGGGCAGCTCTTCAAAGAGATAGCTCCAATCCTGGCCGGCGCTGACCACCTGCCGGGCGACTTCCTGTCCGTTGGCGTACAGCACCACCACGATGCTGTCCGGGCGGGTCTCCGCTGTATCCCCGCGCCAGTATTTCCGGCCGGACACTGAGGTCGTCTCATCCTCTGTCATCAGCGTGTTGGTAAAGTGATAGCCGCTGACCGAAGAGGTATAGCCCTCGGGAACAGTCTCCTCCACACGGTAGTGATAGAGCCGTCCCGCGCTGTCCCGCAGGGGAAGGTTGGAGAAGGTATAGGTCCAGACATCCCCGTTCTTCACCCAGGTGGGCGAGACACCGGAGACCACTGTCTCGGCCCCGCCGCTGACGCTGCGGTACAGGGTCAGCCTCAGGCTGCCGGGCCGGGTTCCCTGGGCATTTCCGCTGTCCACCCAGGTTTTGGTCCCGGTAACGGAGGTGGTCGGGTCATCGTCGCCCCAGGAACCGCCGCTGCTGCGGTGGTTGTGGAACGCCGCGATGGCGGCGCCTCCGGCCGGGATAACTCCGGTGGTCCCGTCGCCGGCGGTCGTGGTATAACCGTCCTGGTTGGCCTCCGTCTCGGTCACCTGATAGGTGATGCCCGCCGGGATGCCGGTGAGGGTGAGGCTCTCCCTGTCCTTCAGGGTGAAGGCCGCTGTCCCATCTGTGAAGGTGAGGCTGCCCTGCACCGTGGTGCCGTCCTGGCGCACATAGGTATACGGGTAGGCCGTTCCGATGGCTGCGCCGGACAGGGAAGTGCCGGACAAGGTCACCGTAAAGTGGAATTCCCTGTCGGTCTCACCGGTGTTTCCGGAGACGGTTTTAGTAACCTGGAGGCCGCCCTGCTGGATGTTGTGGATCTCGCCGAAGGACTGATCCCCTCCGGCCACCAGCCAGCCGTCGTCATCGGTCGTATACACCGTGTCGTAGCCGCTCAGCGGCTCCTCCTGCACCCGGTAGGTATAGGCATTTCCGTCTGGATCCACCGCGGGCAGGTAGGGATAGGTGAAGGTCCAGGTATCGCCGCTCTTGTTCCACACCGGAGCGAACTCTGTCACCGTCACCCATTCGGTCTGCTCTGTCTTCCGCTGAAGGATGAGGGTGATGTCGGGACGGTCTGCCGCGGTCCATCTCTTGGTGCCGGCGAGCGTCACCGCGCTGGTGTTGGTAATCGTGGTTGTTGAACTGGGCGTACCGCCGAAGTCGTAGGTCGCTATATACTCCTTGCTGTCGTCCATTGTCAGGCCGCCGTTGTCCTCCACGGCGCTGCCGCTGGAATCCAGCTCCAGCGCGTAGTAGTAATACCGCCGGGCGGCGGCGTCGTATTGGGGCAGGGAGGAGAAGGTGTACTCCCACTTGCCTTCCTCCGTCGGAAGCGTAATGGTTGTGTCTCCCACCCGGTTGGCGGCAATGTCACTGCCGATCTCGGTCGGCTCTGTGGTGCGGTACAGGGCGACGGTAACGTCGGGGTGTTCTCCGTCGCTGGGGACCCACTTTTTGGTCACGGTGAACGGCACAATGGGCGCGTTATAGAAGGTAATGGTGCGGATGCCGTTCTCTGTCCCGTCCGTGCAGTCGGTTTGAATCCAGCCGCCGTCCAGATCTCTTTCCACCACCTGGTACTGGACGGTCTCGCCGTAGATGGTCCTGGGCAGGTTCTCCCACGTGGCCGTCCAGTTATCGTCCGCATTGACTTCCTGGGCAGCGTTTGCATAGGGGGCCCTCTGCCAGTCGCCGTCGCCGGTACGGTACTGGAGCTCAAAGGTCACGCTCGTGGGGGTTAGAGCTCCATCCGGGACAGCCCACTCCTTGACAGCCTGAATCTCAGACGCCTCCGCGGGATTGTCCAGAGTATTGGTCACGGTCCAGTCGTTCTCCGGCTTATTGTTGTAGGTCGTGGTATAGGTGCTGTCACCTGTGTTGTAGGTGTTTTCCACGATGGCGGCATCTTTCACGCCTTCGAGCGTGTAGTCGCTGTCATCCTCCCTGGGCTGGAGCTCACGAATCCGGTATTCATAAGTCCGGTTCTGTTCATCCACCCTGGGCAGGTCGGAGATGGTGTACGCCCAGCGCTCGTCATTTTGGGCGCCCGTTCCGTTCGCGCTGTCCCGGCCGTACAGCTCAAAGACTTCCACGTTCTCCCACGTCGTCTCGCCCTCTGCTTGCCGCTGGAGCACAAACCAGGACTTCCAGGTCATGATAGTATCCCCGCCCGGGCGGGTGTCATAGAGGTTTTCGCTGTCCTGCCAGACCTTCCGCGCCGTCACTGACAGCGTGGACAGCCGGTTGGTGCTGGTGCTGCGGTTGGCGGTCGGATTGTGGTTGAGGGAGCCGCCGGCGATGATGATTTCCTGTTCATCACCATAGGTATATTCCATTGTATCCTCGTCCAGCGTGACGGTCAGCTCGGTCTGATGCGCTGCTTCGCCGTAGCTGACGGCCGTCTCCACCACCCGGTATTTGAGGAAGATGTATTGACCTGCATCTCCGTCCGCGTCCTCGACCTTGATCACCGACGGCAGGCCGGTGAAGAAACCGTTCCATACAGTGTCGTTTGTCACAAGGCCGGTCAGCGTTTTGGTTCCATTTTCACCATTCTGAGGGAGGTCGAGTGCCGCCTGAACGCTCTGATATGTACTCGCCGAGGCAGGACTCCACTCACTCCAATCATCTTGTCCAGCCTGTCGGGAAGATATTTGCAGTTCAAAGGTCACGGACAGCGCAAAGCCCAGATAGTCCTCGGTAAGCGGGTTGCCTTCCTCATCCGTCCAGTCTTTGTCAAAGAAAGCGTTGGTGGTAATACTGTTGGTCACCTTACCGAAATCCGTCGCGGTTCCGGTCAGTTGCAGCGTATTCCACTTGCCGGTTCCATTGGTGGGTGAGTAGATGTGGTTTTTAACCTCGTCTCCAGTACGTGTTTCAACAGCCACCAACTGTAATGTACCGTCCCCGGTCAAGGGTTCCGCCAGGGTATACTTCCACGGCATGCCATTGGGGGCGTAGACCTCAAAGCCGTCGCTATTTTCGCCTGCCGGCTTGATCGTAAAGGTGCCGGAGTTGTCTCCTTTGTCATCCCACCCATCTGACCACTCCACGGTGAGCGCAACTTTCTGCTCAGTGATGCTATTCCCCTTGCCCGACTGAGCGTCCGCACTGCGGGTCAGGGTGAGCAGATTCGCAAAGTCAGCCGTTGTGGGCCGGAAACTGTCGGCGTCGTTCAGGTCATCCCAGGTCTTGGTGGCGGTGAGGGGGCCGGCCTTCGCCTCGTTATACTTGTTGAGGAAGGTGGCCTGGGCCGGCTGGGGATCTTCGGAATCCGTCACCGGCTTGAGATCTTTGACTGTCGTTTCTTGGGAGGCCGCAGTTAGTTCATCGAAGTCCTCGACTGTTTTGTTGCCCTCCAGCGCCCAGGTATTATAGCCTTGTAGATCATCCTTGACTTCCTCCACGGAATAGAGATACTCCGTGCCGTCCGGGGCATACAGGGGCAACTTCTCAAAGGTGACTGTGCCGGTGACATATTCCTCATCGTCAGCTTTAGCCTCATACAGGCGTTCAACCTCCTCGGCTGACAAAACCTGTTCCCTACTCCAGCCGGTAGCCGCGTAAGTTCCGTCCTCTGTCATGTAGCTGGCATACTGCGTCACTCTAAAGGTGATGGCGGGGAAGCCCTTCGGATCATCCGGCAGGTACAGGTGCTTTTTCACCGTCAGGCTGCCGGTTGCGGGGGCATAGGTGTTCACGACGCGGAAACCGTTATTAGTGTCCTTCTCGAAAACATCCCCTTCGGTGGGCGCCGAAGTTTCCTCCCCGCCAGGCTCCCCAGCCGCGGAATCGCCGGTGCCGTCACCGGTGCCGTCCTCGCCGTCAGAGGCACCTTCAAACAGGATGGTTTCGTCAATCGTGTAGGTGTACAGGGCGCCGTCCTCATTGTAGCGGGGGAGAAGGGTTCCCTGTGTATCTTCGGCTTCGTCGGTCTCAGGCACATAGACGCACGTGAGCTCGCCGTTCTCACCAATTTCGAGCTTGTTTTCCCCCGCGTACTGGATCAGGTACTGATAGGCGCCGCTGGGTGTGCGGAGATCCTTCCACTGATCCGAGGTGATGGTCAGGGTGGCAACATCCTCTTCCGAGAGTCCTCCGTTCACAGAGCGGGAGACCTCCAGCCGGATCGACGGCAGAGTGCCCCTCTCGAGGAAGTCGCCGGGCAGGTTTTCCCAGATCTTCTCGCCGCTGATGGTGATGTTGGCGGCCAACTGGTTGATAAATGTGCCATCCTCCCGCAGGGCGTACCTGGCGTAGTCCGATTCGCTGTTGGGCTTGTCGCCGCCGTCATCCCAGGAGTAAGCATCGCTGTTCAGATCCAGAACATAGTTACTATATTCTGATTTAACCTCATTCCGGGTGCCGATAGGGGTGAATGTTCCATCGATATCATAGGCGTACTGGGCGATCTGATAGTCGAACTGACTTGCGTTCACCACGGTGCGCTCCACCGCGTAGTACATGATCTCGAAGCCATTGGCGTCATACTTCGGCATATTGGACAGGGTGACCGTCCAGGTATCATTTGCGTACTCACCCACCGCAACCGTCCAGCGGTAGTCCTCGTACACCAGCTCGATCTGTTCCTGATAGTTGCCGTTTCCGTCCGGCATGTGAACCACCCGGTAGATGTCCAGGAACAGGTCGGGGCGCCAGTTCTGGCTGTGGCTGTACTCGTCCTTCCACAGCTTCGTCCACGTCACGTCTTTGGTGCCGGAGGGGGCGTTGTGGATCGTTACCTCCTGGCTGTCCCGCTCCTCCTCGTCCTCCAGATCAGGGCTGGGCGTGTATGTCGAGGTGACAGAGGGGTGGTAGTCGCCGCAGAGGGCGTTCAAGTCTGGATATTCGTCCAAATCAGCTGTGACCCAATCTCCCTTTTCATCGAGTTTCAGCCACACCTCTTCCACCTGGTACTGCACCACACTGCCGGTCAGGTCGTACTTGGGCAGGTTGTAGAAATACAGGTGGTCTGTGATGGTTCCTCCGTTTTCACCCGGCATGATGAGGGCCTGCACGGAGGTCACAGGGGTTGTTTTGTCCTGGCCTGTAATCTGAACTTTTTCTGCATTTTCGCCCAGCTGGACGGTGTCGCCCTCGGTACTGTTTATTCCCTTGTTGGTAATCTTCCAGTCGGCTTCCCCGTCCACAAAGCTCAGCTTGACGGCCAGGGCCAGTTTTGTACCATCCCCACCATCGTACAACTCGTTCAACTCTGCCAGAATAAGGTCAGCCATATCATCGCGCTGCCACGTTTTGGTGACATCGATATCGATCCACCCCAGGCGGCGGTTGGTCACGGCGAATTTCGCCCAGCCGGTGTCGCCGCCGCTGCTCGGACTCGCTTCTTCATAGGTGTAAGTCACCTGATAGCGGTGGTTGGAGGTGGTGACACTGTTAATGACTCCGCTGTTGGCCGGGGGATTGTAGAGGCTATTATAAGAATAGTCATTATTGCCATATGTGACTTGGCTATCACCCATGGCGGTTTCTACGATATAGATGTCTTCTGCGGAGTCAACTCCATCGCCGTCTCCAGAGCTGGATTCAGTTTGTTTCGGAATCCACACCACCTCATACCAGATGCCGTCTTCGCCGAGGGTAATGGTGTTATTAAATCCGTCTTTTTCATACGGCAGGCCGGTTGCTCGATTATACACCTGTAATTTTACCGGCTCCCGGTGCTGCTCGTCGCCGCCGTCGTTCCAGATCTTCCGCACCATAATCCGGAAGGTTCCTTCTCCGTCGCCGATGTGGTTGGTGACCGTGGAGGTGTAGTTGCCGTCCTTATCTACCTCGTTCTCATAGGTGGCGTAGACATTTGACTGCTCCAGCAGGATGTACTCGTAGGGTTCGCCGTTCTCGTCATAGCGGGGGAGGTTGTGAATGACTGTGGTGTATACTTTATTCTCTTTCTTAACATTATCATCTACACTAGGTAATTCAGCCTCGCCATCATCCCCGTTCTCAAACGGACCGGAGCCCTTTTTGATATCTGCAGTGATCCCAGTGTCCCCGCGCGTCAGGGTCAGAATCAGGCTCGGCTTGTTAAGATCCAGTGCGGTGCCCGCCAGGGTCTGATAGAGGTTGAACGTAACCGTCTGATATTTTTCGTCTTCCGGCCAATCGACCTCCTCACCATTCTCCGTCCACTTCTTGTTTACTTCGTAGCTGATTCCGCTGACCAGTGTGTTGGTGATAGTGGTTCTGTTATTTGCCGCATCAAAATCGGAGGTGGACAGGAAGGTATTGCCGTCCAGCTCGAATTGGAACTCAAAATTGGGAGTGCCATTCTCTGTCGATTCTCCGACCGGTTTCCAATCATAGCCACCTTCCGGTTCCGCACCGTTTACCTTTTTTGCAACTCCGGTCTCCGTCCACCGGTAGTACAGGCGCTCGCCATTGTCGTTGAACTCCGGCAGATTAAGCTGAGTCGCGTTGTCGGACATCTTTTCGGCGTAGAAGTCGTCCAGCACCACCTCAATGGAGTTGCCTTCATTTGTAACAGCTGTCCACGAATCGTCATTCTCAAGAGTCGTGCTCTGGTACAGCGTCATCTTCACCGCGTACTCATCCAGGTTGGCCTGATAGGCGTCGGCGTTCCACTCCTTCACCACAGTGGCGGAGCCGGAGCCCGTGGCACGGTTGGACAGGGTGCCGTCGTTGTAGAGGTAGGTATTGCCAGCCGGGCGGGCCTTCTTAATGACATCACCCGCGTCCTTGTCATACTCCATGATGAAGTCGCCGGTGACGGTCTCCGTACCGCTCTTGTCCATCTCGATCTTGCCGAACACCTGCTCATAGGAGTTGTCGCCATCACCCATTTTCATGTACTCGCGCACCACATAGATGTACTCATAGCCGTCCGGGTCGTACTTGGGGAGGGAATACTTCTTGCCGGCCTTGTCAATAAACTCAATGGTAATAGTATCCTCAGAGGATGTTACTTCCATTGTAATTAAGCCGCCGTCCGGCGCCTCAACAGGGGCCGCCTGGCTGATGTCCTCTCCAGCCCGGTAGCGACGCAGGTCAAAGGTCAGCTCCGGACGCTTGTCTTCCTCCGTATCCACCCACTCTTTGGTGGCGGAGTAGGTGGTTTGACCCACCCGGGACAGGTTCAGGGCGCCGCCGCTGTATACAGCGTCCGTGTTATCGCCGACGTTGGGGACGCCGGTGTTATTGTAGTCGATCGTCAGATGGTCGCCCTCGTCCAGCACGGTGCCCAAAGCGCCGTTTAGTTCATCGGCGGTTATGGTCTTGTCTGGGGTTTCTTCGGACTCCTGGATGTAGAAGGTGATGGGGTAGCCGTCCACACTGTAGGCCCACATGTCGCTGATGACCAGCTTCCAGCCGCCGTCGATTTCTACGACATCGGCATAGCCCTCCTCGATGAGGTTTGACAGCGTTTGCGTATCCGATGTAGTTCCGTAGCTCCAGTGCAGGGTGAACTGCTCCAGGACCGCCAGGAGCTGCTCCTCCGTGGGCTCGTGGTTGCCCCAGCGCGTGTTGAGGGCGGCCCGGAACTCCGTGGACTGGATGTAGTACCAGGTCTTCTCATTTTCCCGCTGGTAGAACACGTAGCCCTCCGGCGTCTCCGGGGGCGCAAAAGACCACTCAACGTCGTAGAATTCATTCGCATATTCGGTGCCTGCGTTAATCCGGTTGGGGAGATCAATCGTAAAGCCGCCAGCTGTGCCCGTAATCGTCGGCCAAATCCCATTGAAGCCGAAATAGTTCAGCATATCCGCTGTCAGCTCGATCCACTGGGTTTGAGTACCATCCTCCTCCTTATCATCCGAAATGCGGAAATAAAGCTGGGGATAGAACTGGCCGGCCTCCGCACTATACTCAGGCCGGGAGGTGCTGTTGTTGTCCGCCCACTGGACGTCCTGTGTAAAGGTATCTTTCTTTTCGACTGTTGCGGATTGCAGTATCGCCATTACATCACCGGCGGTCACGTGGGTTGTGGCCGGCGTTTCATTCACGGAGAGAGTGATGTCACCGTTAATCCCGCTGGCCGCACGGGTGAGCGCGTCGGTATGGAGTACGGTGCTGACTTTATAGCCATCCTGCACACCGGTAATCAAGTCCCCCAACCGATCCCAAAGGCTTTCCTTGATGCCGGGGATGGTCAAGGTGAACTGCAGATTCTGTCCCACAGCGGAGGGTTCCCCGATCACGGCCTCCTCCGGCAGCCCGCTGAGGGACAGGAGTTCCGTATCTCCGCACAGAAGCACACCGGATGCGGCGCCGCCGTCGCCCGGCTGGTAACTCCAACTGTCAGCAGGGAAGGAGAGACCCTCCGGGATCGTCAGCTTGACCGCATAGGTCTGGTCTTCTTCCCGGACGGAAAGCTCTATCGTATATGTAATGTCGGTATTTGCACCGTTCAGCTCCAGCTCTATCGGGTCAGCAGATACACTTACCAGCGGATTCATGCTGTTGTAAACCAACATCGGCTCCGTATAGATGGGCACTGCTGTCAATTTCTTATCGTCCCATGCGCCAATAATACTGAAAATATCCGGAACTTGATCTGTAAATCCAAATACCTTTATATCTATATCATCTTCACTCACATCCACGAGCAGATCAGTGTCAGATGTCACAAAGGTCAGAGAAGGTTCTGAGAACTCTGGATTTTCCTCATCCAGGAGGATGCGCAGCACCGCTCCGCCCTCAGTCCTCCAAATGAGAAGAGCATAGGGCGCACTGGAGTTGCCGCTATCCGGCCCCTCCTTCGGCTCATCAGGAGAGGTGGGGGGATCCTGCCCTCCATCGCCGGTGGGGCTTTCCTGGGGGTCAGATATGTTCTCCGGAGTATTTGTGGGCATTGGGGCCGGGTCAGGGACAGGCGCGTCGGTCGCCGCGACAATCTCCGTGGAAGACATGCCAAGGTCAGTCATGGCCCCGGATACCCCGGCAGAATCTGCGGAGAGCTTCTCTGCCGGTGTCGGCGAGGTCTTTACAGTCTCTTCCTCTGTAGGCGTCGTAGTCTCCTTCACAGGAGGTGCCTCAGTGGTGGGCAGAGTCTCTTCTTCAGGAGGTTCCGTCAGCTCATTTTCCTCGATCGTCTTAAATCCCTGTGGCTGCAAGGCCTCGGCCTCGTCCTGGCTCAGCGTGATTTCAACCATCGCCGCAGAGTAACTTCCGTCCTCTAGGTTGTTCAAGTCTGCGGTGAGCTGTACCGCCCGGGCACCGTCTTGCGTCTGCTCCTGAGGAACCCATGCCACCGCCGCATTTTCCCAGCTCTCTCCGGCGCCAAACGCGCTGACAGGAAGGAGCTCGACCAGAAGGCAGGCGGACAATACGATGCTCCAAAAGCGCATTCTGTTTCGGTTCTGGTTTATCATACTTACCTACTCCTCTCTCATCTCGGTATAACGTCCCACAGCGGAGGCGGGAACGAGAAATGTGTGCTGTTATCTCCTCGCTCACGTCTGGCTTCATGTTCCCCAGCCGACGGTGAGCTGTTCCTGTTCCAGCAGGTGCTCATATGCCTGCGCCACAAGCACATGCATGCTGCCTTTGATCTCGCCCATGGTGGCCTGATAAAGCTTCCGCAGACACCGGGGGTTGCACTTCTGGGAATCCACCTGCGCGGCATGGGCAAGGTTCTGAATCTCGGCGGTGACAGTGGTGCGGTTCAGGATTTTCCCGTTTCGGGTAATAAACACCGGGCCGTCCTGTGCGACGATCCGGCCAGCATAGTCCAGAAGCTCATTCCGCAGGCAGGCGGGGATCTGAACCAGGCGCCCGGATCCATTGGCCGTAACGGTAAGCCGGCCGTCCCGCACCGTCTTTGTGGTCAGCTGCTGCAACTCCTGCACCGTCAAACCCAGGGCCGCAAATACCTTCGTCAGCAGGTAGGCCCGTTCTCTTCCAAGCGCCCGGGCGGCAGAGAGCAGCCGGAGATATTCATTCCGGGTGAGCGCCGGCTGCGTATCACCGCGGATGGACAGCTGTCCGGACAGCTGGTACTCCCGGAGTCCCAGCCACGCCAGGAAGCTGTTTGCCACGGAGACCGCCGCGTTGATGGTGCGCGGGGCGTAACCCTCTCCAGCCAGGGCGACCCGCCACTCCCGCAGCGTATTCCGCCCGATCCGCTTTTCTCCGGGCAGAAAGTCATAGAGGGAAGAGAGGTCGTGCCTGTACTTCTTGACGGAGTCCGGGCGGCACCCGCGAAGCTGCATGCTCCCTACAAATTCACAGATTAACTGTTCCGTAATGACAGTGCTGCCGGACGCCGCAGTATGTACCTCCGCCTGCGATTGTCGGATCATATTCTTCACCGTCCCCCTGATTATGGACAAAATCAACATTTTGAATATATTATTTTCTGCTTTCTTAACAGAAACACGGGCGTAAAATGTCAAAAGCACCCGAAAGGGTGCTTTTGGTTTTGCCTCATGGGCATGCAAAGCAAAGCCACAAAATAAATTACTTTTGTGGCTTGACTTATTGCGCCATAAAACCGGAATGACCTTGCAATTTCATCAAACCGATGATATAATTTTTGTAAAATATGTAATGAAACATGCGAGGTGTCCGAGCTTTTAATGGCAAAATGTTGAATTTGTCCTATAGCACCAATCTGAGCTGTTCCAGCTGGCGGGCGTGTTCGGTTCCGGATGTTACAAGATAGATCCGCGTGGTTTCAATGGAGCTGTGGCCCAGCACATCAGCCAGCCGGGAGATGTCCTTGCAGGCGCGGTAGAAGATGACGGCAAACAGATGGCGCAGGTTATGGGGAAAGACCTTGGCGGGCTCCACACCGGCATATCTGCACAGGCGCTTCAGTTCTGCCCAAATCTGCCTCCTTGACAAGCTGGTTTTGTTTCTGGTGAGGAAAATCTCGCCGGAAACAATTTTTTGCTTTTTGGCGTATTTCAGCAGCTTCCGGCAGAGCCTGCCGGGCAGCATGATCACACGGATTTTCCCCTTGAGTGAGACCTCGGCGCGTCCCCGGTAAGCGGCCTGAACAGTAATATACTGCACCTCAGACACCCGGATGCCGGTGCTGCAGATGGTTTCCATCAGAAGCGCCAGCCGCTCTTTTCCGGCGGCCTGGGCTGCATCGACCAGCCTGTCATACTCAGGGCGGGTCAGCTCGCTTCCGCTGTCGCGGAACAGCCGCCTCTGTACCCGCAGGATACGCACACGGCATTCCGGCCAGCCCTGAAAGCTGAAAAACTGGTTGAGTGATGTCAGAATGGCGTTGACAGTGGCGGCGGCATATCCCCGGTCCACCAGATGGGCCTTCCAGGCCACGGCGGCCTTCTTGCTTACTGGGGTGCCATCCAGCCAGGCCGCAAAGGCCCGTACATGGCGCAGATAGTTCTCTATCGTTCCGGGACTGCGCTCCTCGGCGCGCAGATGGTCTGCGAAAGCGGCAGCCTGTTCGGCAGTTATCCGGTTTTCAATCATGCGGGTTCCTCCATTCGCTTTTTATGAAAGTATTTTAACCTATTTTATAAAAATCTATATAAAATATAGAAAACGAGGCTGATCCAGAAACGTGTGTGGAAACAACAGGGTTTCCAATGTAGGCTGCCATACATGACAGGAAAGCCGGCCCTGTCCGCAGCATACCCTTGGTACAAAGGGGGCGGTCAGGATGACGGAGCAGGCCAGGCTGGAACAGATCAGGGGCATGCGAACCGTCACAGAAGACACCGAACCGGAGTTCTGGTTCCACATACAGCGGGCCGTCCTGCTGGCTCTGAAGGACGACGGCATCCTGAGTGATACACAGCTACAAAATGCGGAAGAGCTGCTGCACCAGCGGCGCCGCAGAGGCGGCGCAGGGAGGGGAGGGGACACTCCGTGATCAAACTGGCATCCTACTGCCGTGTGTCCACCGACAAGGACGACCAGGCCAACTCCTTTGAGAGCCAGCAGCGGTATTTCCGGGCGTACATCGACCGCCAGCCGGAGTGGGAGTTGTACCAGGTCTACGCCGACGAGGGGATCACCGGCACCTCCACCAAAAAGCGGGCGGCGTTCAACCAGATGATCGCCGACGCCCGCATGGGAAAGTTTGAACTCATCCTCACCAAGGAGGTAAGCCGCTTCTCCCGGAACATCCTGGACACCATTGCCTACACCCGGGAGCTGAAGGCCTTGGGTGTGGGCGTACTGTTTATGAACGACGGCATCAGCACCCTGGAGCCGGACGCCGAGCTTCGGCTGTCCATTATGGGCTCCATCGCCCAGGAGGAGAGCCGCAAGACCTCCAGCCGGGTGAAGTGGGGCCAGACCAGGCGGATGGAGCAGGGGGTGGTGTTCGGCCGCTCCCTGCTGGGCTATGATGTAAAGGATGGACGCCTGACAGTAAATCCAGAGGGCGCGGAGCTGGTACGCCTGATCTTTCACAAGTACGGCGTGGAGAAGAAGGGAACCACGGTGATCGCCCGGGAGCTGCGGGAGGCGGGCTACCGAACCCACCGGGGAGGCATCCGGTGGAACGGGAGCTGTATCGTGAAGCTTCTGAAAAACGAGAAGTATGTGGGGGATCTGATACAGAAAAAAACAATTACCCCGGACTATCTCACCCACGCCAAAAAGGCCAACCACGGTGAGGAGGAGCTGGTGATCATCCGGGATCACCACCCGCCTATCATCGACCGGGAGCTCTGGGACGTGGTGCAGGAGGAGCTGAAAAAGCGAAACCGGAATGGCGCGCTGGGGGCGGGACACTCCAACCGCTACAGGTTCAGCGGGAAAATCAAGTGCGGCGAATGCGGCGCCAGCTTTGTGTCCCGGCAGAAGAAGCGGAAGGACGGCAGCTCCACCAGAAGGTGGAGCTGCTACACCGCTGTCAATGAGGGTGGTGTCCACGTGGATTCCCAGGGGAACCGGGTGGGCTGTGACGTGAGAATGGCCCTCCGGGATGAGGTGGCTATGGATATGCTGCGGCAGGCGCTCCGCACCCTGCGGCTGGATGCCGGCGGTCTAATCGACAGTGTGACGGCCATCGCCCTGGAGGCCATCCGGGCAGGGGAGCAGAGCGGGGGAGAGCGTCGGGAGTCCCTGGAGCTGCGGCTGGAGCAGCTGAACCGGAAGCGGGAGGCCGCTCTGGACGCCTTCTTTTCCCGGGACATCACCAGGGAGGAGATGCGGCGGATGACAGGCCGGTACGACCAGGAGGCCGCGGAGCTCCGGGAACGGCTGTCGCGGGCCGGGGTTAGGCCGGAGATCTCCTGCGCGAAGGCTGCCCTGCGGGACGATATCCGGCGGCGGGTGGCTGACCTGGTGAACGGGGAGGGGGACAGCGAGATCTTCTGCAAAACCATACTGGATCACATGGTGGTGCACCGGAACCGGCGGGTGGAGGTGCGGCTGAACCTGCTGCCCCAGACCTGGTGCTTCGTACTGGAGCGGCTGAATCAGACGGCCCAGAATGACCCCGATGTACCGATATCGGTCAGCAGGCCCTTGAGCTCGGGATAGGGCATGGAGTATCGCTGGCTCAGGTAGCGCAGGGAGGCGCCCAGCTCGCCGTCCGGCCCGCCGTACTGGCTGATGATGAAGGAGGCCAGCTTGGGGTTGCAGTTGGCGATTTTGACCGGATATTGCAGCTTTTTCTCATAGATAAACATTTATTTCGTGCCTCCTTCCTGGAAGTTCCAGGGCCAGGGGTCGCAGAGCCAGGCCGCCCAGCTCTTGGCGTCGGCGGCAGACATCTGGGTGACGGGGCCGTTTGCGGCCTCGTATTTCTCCCGGGCCTCCTTCTCCATGGCGGCGTACTGCTGATAGAGTGCAAACGCCTCCGCGTCACCCTGGTGGGTGTCCAGATACAGGCCCAGCTCGGCCAGCACGAACTCCAGGGCCTGGAGTTCCGCCAGGGCGCCGCCCAGCACCTTCACCGCCTCGGGTTTGACCCGGAAGGGCAGGTTCAGTCCGGGGAAGAGGGTGCCGTTGTTCAGCGCGTCCTGCTGGGAGTAGCGCTTGGAGCCGGTCTGCTGAAAGGGCACATAGGGGACGGCCAGCGGCGCGCATTCAGGCAGGGTGCCGCAGGCGTCACCGCAGCCGCCGGGCGTACCCGGCGTGGTGGGTACGTTATTTTCGGGATACAAGTACAGTTCCTCCTTAGGCAGATTGAAGAGGGAAGGGGGAACGGTTCCCGCCAGGCCCCCTTCGTCTCCATTCTATGCCCGGGCAGGGCGGGGGAACCCGGTCGAACCGCCCCGAAACCGGGACTCGGAGGCGCTTGGGCAAAAATCGGCGGCACATGCCGCCCTTTTCTCTCCCATGGCTGCAAAAATTTTTTTCCGAGGGCCGCCCCTCCGCAGGTGGTACCCAAACACCGCCCCGTGTGTTATAATAGGAACCGCCCCCTCATACCGTGATGGAGAGGGGGCGGTAGCGATGATACTCAGAAGAATTGGCAGCTGGCTTCTCCTGTCTGCGCTTATGCTGGGGACGGCCTATTACCTCTGGCTGTGGCCCGGAGGGACGGAGGCGGTCTTTGCTCCGGCCCGCGGCGAGGGGAGAACCCTGGTTCTGGATGCGGGCCATGGCGGGGAAGACGGCGGCGCGGTTTCCCCCTCCGGTACGGTTGAAAGCGGGATCAATCTGTCCATCGTGTGCAAGCTGGATCAGCTTCTGGGGTTCTACGGCCAGTCCCCGCTCCTGCTGCGCAGCGAGGACGTCTCCCTCCACGACGCGGACGCCGATACCCTGCGGGAGAAAAAGGTGTCGGATCTCCACAACCGGGCGGCCCGGATCGAGGACACGGAGAACGCCGTGCTGCTCAGCGTCCACCAGAACACCTATCCGGACAGCCGGTACCGCGGCGCCCAGGTGTTCTACGCCGGCGGGGAGGAGAGCCAGTCCTTTGCCGTGCTCACCCAGGAGGCCCTGCGGGCTGCGCTGGATCCGGACAACAACCGTCAGGCCAAGCCCATTCCGGATACCGTCTATCTGATGAACCACATCACCTGTCCGGGAATTCTGGTGGAGTGCGGCTTCCTGTCCAATCCGGAGGAAGAAGTGCTGCTCCAGTCCGACGGCTACCAGAGCAAGCTGGCCTCCGCTCTGACCGCCTCCTGGCTCCAATGGCTGGCCGGGGAGGGGAGCCCGGCGGGTGCTTGACCATACCAAAGAGGGGAGAACCGTCCCAGATGAAAGCAAAAACCCTGTTTTACTGCACAGAATGCGGCAATGAGACGCCCAAGTGGGCGGGTCAGTGCCCCGCCTGCAAGGCGTGGAATACCCTGGTGGAGCGGCCGGCCGAGTCGAAGAAAAAGAGCGCGGCGGCGTCCGCCTCCGGCGGGGGCCTGCGGGCCGGCAGGGGACGTCCTCGGCCCATGGGGGAGGTGGAGACCACCCAGGAGCTCCGCTTCGCCACCGGCATGAGCGAGCTGGATCGGGTGCTGGGCGGGGGAGCGGTAAAGGGCTCCCTGGTGCTGGTGGGCGGCGCGCCGGGCATCGGCAAGTCCACCCTGATGCTCCAGATCTGTGACAACCTGTGTCGGTTCGCCAAGGTGCTCTATGTGTCCGGTGAGGAGTCAGAGCGGCAGATCAAGCTGCGGGCCGAGCGGCTTCACGTCCGGGGCGAGGGGATGTATCTGCTGGCGGAGACCAGCCTGGAGGATGTTCTGGAGGCGGTGAATGAGCTCCAGCCCGACATCCTGATCGTGGACTCCATCCAGACCCTCTACAACGGTGATCTGGCTACCGCGCCGGGCAGCATCGGCCAGGTGAAGGACTGCACCATGGCCCTGATGCAGCTGGCGAAAGGGCAGGGGATCACCGTCTTTGTGATCGGCCATGTCAACAAGGAGGGCTCCATCGCCGGGCCCAAGGTTCTGGAGCACATGGTGGACTGCGTGCTCTACTTCGAGGGAGAGCAGCAGAACTCCTACCGCATCCTGCGGGCGGCCAAGAACCGCTTCGGCGCCACCAACGAGATCGGCGTGTTCGAGATGGCGGACTCCGGCCTCAGTGAGGTGCCCAATCCCTCGGAGATGCTGCTGTCCGGCCGACCCCAGGACACGCCGGGTACCTGCGTCACCTGCGTGATGGAGGGGGTGCGGCCCGTGCTGGCGGAGGTGCAGGCCCTGCTGGCGCCCACCAGCTTCAACGTGCCCCGGCGCACCTCCAACGGCTTCGACTTCAACCGGGCCAATCTGCTGCTGGCCGTGCTGGAGAAGCGGGGCGGGCTGCTGGTCAGCTCCTGCGACGCCTATATCAACGTCATCGGCGGCCTGTTCCTGGACGAGCCCGCCGCCGATCTGGCTATGATCATCGCCCTGGCGTCCAGCTTCCGGGACAAGCCCGTGCCCGGCGATTTGGCCGCCATCGGCGAGGTGGGCCTCACCGGCGAACTGCGCTCGGTGAACGCCCTGGGCCAGCGGCTCAGCGAGGTGCGTCGGCTGGGCTTTACCAAGTGCCTGGTGCCGGCCCGCACCGGAAGCAAGCTGGACGCGCCCGACGGGCTGCAGCTCATCCGGGTTCGCAATATCCGGGAGGCTCTGGCGGCGCTCCTGTAGGATTCGGCCCCGCCGGCGCGCGCCGGGGTACAAAATTCACGCAGGGCGACTCGGCGCTGGGCGCGCCGCTGGATGCGGCGCGTTCCAGCGTACAAACGCCGTCCTGTTGATAGACACACGCGCTGGTGCAGGCAATCAGGCTCACCAGTTCCAACTCCAATCGAGAGGGGGGTATACCTCCAACTCAACAAAATAAAAATTTTGTTGAGTTGGAGGGAGGGTTTTGCACCACAATGACTATAAGCTGTCCGCCCCGCCGGTGCTGCGGGACTTTCTGGTCTACCACGAGACCATTCAGGGACATTCCAAGAAAACCGTGGACGAATACTACTTAGACCTGCGCAATTTCTTTCGTTACATCAAGATGGTCAAGGGCAAGGCGCCGCGCACGGCTGAGCTGGACGAGATCCCCATTGACGATCTGGATCTGGAGCTGGTCAGCTCAGTCACGCTGAGTGACGTCTACTCCTACATGAACTACCTGAGCCGTGATCGAGCCAAGCACGCCAACAGTCCCTCCACCCGCTACGGCCTGGAGGCCACCGCCCGGGCCCGGAAAATTGCGGCGATCCGCTCGTTCTATAAGTATCTCACCAGCAAGGCAAAATTACTCGGGGAAAATCCCATGCAGAATCTGGATTCCCCCCGGCTGAAAAAATCCCTGCCCCGGTATCTGAGCCTGGATGAGAGCATCCAGCTTCTGGAATCGGTGGACGAGCCCAACCAGGCCCGGGACTACTGTATTCTGACCCTGTTCCTCAACTGCGGGCTGCGGATTTCAGAGTTAGTTTCATTAAACTTGCAGGACGTCCGGGAGGAGCAGCTCCGGGTGCTGGGCAAGGGTAACAAGGAGCGGATGATCTTCCTCAACGACGCCTGTCGGGCCGCCCTGAACGACTGGCTGGAGGAGCGCAGCCACCAGGCCGCCGCCGATCCCAACGCCCTGTTCCTCAGCCGCTCCCACACCCGTGTAACCACCGCCGGCATCCACTACATGGTCAAGCAGCGGCTGAAAAAGGCGGGGCTGGATGCCTCCCTCTACTCCAGCCACAAGCTGCGGCACACGGCGGCCACCCTCATGCTCCAAAACGGCGTGGACGTGCGCACCCTCCAGGAGGTGCTGGGCCACGAAAACCTGAACACCACCCAGATCTACACCCACGTGGACAACGAAAACCTGCGCTCGGCGGCCAGGGCCAACCCGCTGGGCCGGGTCAAGGCCCGGAAAAAACCCAAGCCCGCTTCGGCGGACGAGAATTGAGGACATACTGCCGGCTATTCCCTCTGCCGGCCAAACCAGAACGGCGGGCGGAGCCAGTTCCAGAGCGGAGGCCGCTCCGGACGGGGCGGCGGAGCCTCTTCCCCGCCGGTCTCCCGATAGGCGCCCAGGATATGGAGGAAGCGGATCTCCCGGAACTCATAGGTGCTGAGGGGCCGCCAGTCGGCGTCGTAGGAGTGGGCGGCGATCAGGGTGTTGTCCAGGGTGGCCGGGCTGCCGATAGACACCACCACCGGCGTGTGGCCGAACACGTCCCTGTTGAAGCGGAGCTGGGCAAAATCCCCCGGCTCCAGCTGTTCCAGCTCCGCGGAAATACCGAACGGGCCGGGGCTGGACTCTGAGCGGGTGATAAAATTGAAGAAATACTCCACCCCCGTCCAGGCTGGCGCCTTGTCGTTGGCGTCCCGGTAGAACCAGCCGTACACCGGGTCGAAGTTCATCACGCCGGTGCCGGCGTAGAGACACTGGGAGGCGAAATTGGTGCAGTCACCGCCGATCTCCTCATAGTCGTAATAGTTCGGATTCCGGCTGTAGGCCCACTGGTGGGCGTAGTCCACCGCGGCCTGGCGGTCATAGGGCATCTGTTCCAGCACGGCCCTCTCCCCTTTCTCCCGCCATCCTATTCCGGGAAACAGAAAAGCGTCCCAGCCGTGGGCTGGGACGCTTTTGTATGCCTATGCCTCCTCGAAGAGGGCCAGGAACTCCTCCTCCGTGAGCACGGGGATGCCCAGCTCCTGGGCCTTGCGCAGCTTGGAGCCGGCCGCCTCCCCCGCCACCACGTAGGAGGTCTTTTTGGACACCGAGCCGGATACCTTGCCCCCCTGGGCCTCGATCATGGCCCCGGCCTGATCCCGGGTGAACCGTTCCAGGGCGCCGGTGAGCACGAAGGTCTTCCCCGCCAGCTTGTCCCCCGCCGGGGCCTCATGGCTCTCCAGGTTGACCCCCGCCTCCCGCAGCGTCTCGATCAGGTGCCGGCTCTGGGGGCTCTGGAACCAGGAGATCAGGCTCTGGGCCGTGATGCCGCCGATGTCGGGCACGGCGGTGAGCTCCTCCTCACCGGCGGCCATCAGGGCGTCCAGGGAGCCGAACCGGGCCGCCAGCACCTTGGCCGCCTTCTGCCCCACCTGCCGGATGCCGAAGGCGAACAGGAGCCGGGACAGGTCGTTGGACTTGGACTTCTCGATGGCGGCAAGCAGGTTCTCCGCGCTCTTTTTGCCCATGCGCTCCAGCTTTGCCACCTCCTCCCCGTCCAGATGGTAGAGGTCGCCGGGGCCCTGCACCATGCCGGCCCCAACCAAGCTCTCAACCACGGCGGGGCCCAGGCCCTCGATGTCCATGGCGTCCCGGCTGGCAAAGTGTACCAGATGACGCAGGCGCTGGGCGGGGCACTCCGCCCCGGTGCAGCGGATGTGGGCGCCGTCCTCGTCCCGCACCACCGGGGCCCCGCACACCGGGCAGTGGTCGGGCAGATGGTAGGGCACTGTCCCCTCCGGCCGCTGGTCCTTCAGCACCTCCACAATCTCGGGGATGATCTCCCCCGCCTTCTGCACCAGAACGGTATCTCCGATTCGGATATCTTTTTCAGTGATGAAGTCCTGGTTGTGGAGGGTGGCGTTGGTGACGGTGGTGCCCGCCAGGCGAACCGGCTCCACCACCGCCTTGGGTGTGAGCACGCCGGTGCGCCCCACCTGCACCACGATGTCCACCACCCGGGAGGGCTTCTGCTCCGGCGGATACTTGTAAGCCGCCGCCCACCGGGGGAATTTGGCGGTGGAGCCCAGGATTTCACGCTCTGCAAGGCCATTTACCTTTACAACAGCGCCGTCGATGTCGAAGGGGTAAGCCTCTCTGCCTTCCCCCATGGACTTGATACGCTCCGCCGCTTGGGCGATGGTCTGGCAGGTGTCATGGGGAATAACCTTAAAGCGCTGCTGCTGCAGGTACTCCAGGGTTTCCGAGTGGGTGGTGAAGGTGCGCCCCTCCGCCCACTGGATGTTGAACACCCGGATGTCCAGCCCCCGGGAGGCGGCGATCTTGGGATCCAGCTGCCGCAGGGAGCCCGCCGCCGCGTTGCGGGGGTTGGCGAAGAGGCTCTCCCCTCTCAGCTCCCGCTCCTCGTTGAGCCGTTCAAAGCTCTTTTTGGGCATGAACACCTCGCCCCGGACGATCAGGGAGGGCAGGGCCTCCGGCAGGCGCAGGGGGATGGAGGGGATGGTTTTCAGGTTCTCCGTCACGTCCTCCCCCACCTGTCCGTCGCCCCGGGTGGCCCCCCGGACAAAGAGGCCGTTTTCATACTCCAAAGCCACGGACAGGCCGTCCACCTTGGGCTCCACGTCGTACTCCACGCCGTCGGGCAGGGCCTCCCGCACCCGCTGGCCGAACTCCTCCAGCTCCTCCACCGAGAACACGTCCTGTAGGCTCTCCAGCGGAACCCGGTGGCGTACCTCCTGGAAGCCGTCGGCCACCTTGCCCCCCACCCGCTGGGTGGGGGAATCGGGGGTGATCAGCTCCGGGTACTTGGCCTCCAGCTCCTCCAGACGGCGGAGCTTGTGGTCGAAGTCGTAGTCGGACATGCTGGGGTTGTCCAGCACGTAGTATTCATAGTTGGCCTGCTCCAGCTCACGGCGCAGGCTTTGGATCTCCTGTTTCTCGTCCATAGCGGACCTCCACTTGGAATCGTTGGGTGAATTTAGGGGCCAGGCGGCGCAGAAGCAGGTAGAGCCAAAAGCCGCACAGCGCTCCCAGGGTATTCAGAATGACATCGTCAATATCAGTCGTACGCATTACAAAGTACTGCCCCGCCTCCACCAGCACGGAGGTACCGAGACCCACCAGCGCAGAACAGCGCCAGCTGGGGCTGCGGAACAGCAGAGCCGGGAAAAAGCCCAGAGGCATGAAAACCACCAGATTGCCCAGGAAATTGAGGACGGTAAAGAAGCCGTCGCCGCTGGTCAGATCCTCCCAGTAGTCCAGGAACATCCGGCCGGGAATCAGATTCACATTCGTCCACGGAGATGGACGGCTGCAGAGAATCAAAAAATCCCCCCACATGCCGCCCTGGTTGCGCTCCCCATATACCGGCCACAGGGTAACAGCCAGCACGCCGAACAGGCACAGAACAAACAAGAGCAGGCCGGTCTCCCGCCAGAGATTGGTGCGCAGGCCCATGGCGCGGAGGGCATTTCGCCGGTAGGGCCAGAAGCAGGCGAACACAATGGCCGCCGGAACCCCGATTATCAGCATCTCACGCAGATAGTACAGCGCATCCATGGAAAAGGCGCCAAGAAACCCGATGATATACTCGACCGTCGACATCTTTCTTCCCCCTTTTTTCTCATTATAAGGGCAGTTCAGGGGGAATGGTAGGGTGAAATTCCTTACGGTTTCCTTACAGATCTCTTACGGATTTCCAGGAAGCTCCAGATAGGCGTCCGGCACCTGGCCCACCAGAAGGGTCTCCGCCGCGCACACCTGGGCCTCCACGGCGGTGTCCACCGTGCCGCCGGGGATCAGCAGGGTGCACTCCACCCGCACATTCAGCATGATCCGGTGGAGGGTCTGGTTGATCCCCGTCGAGGTAAAGACGTTTTCAAAGTCTGCCGTGGGCACGGCGGCGGTGAGCACCCGCACCGGCAGCACCGGCCCCAGGTCGGAGGCGGTGGCGAAGCCGGTGAGGCTGCCCAGGGGGACGCCCAGCTCCTGGCTGTCAAGCTGTTCCACTTGTGCAAGTACTTTGCCCAGGATTTCCGTCCGCAGGGCATTGAGCTGTGCGGTGTTGGCGGCCAGGACGCTCACCTGCCCGGCGGCGTCCTTCTCCAGGGTGACCAAGTCGCTGTAGGAGATGGCCTCGCTGGTGAGGGTGCCGTCCACCGCGTCGTTGACGATGCGGGTGACGGCGTTCTCCACCCTGGCCCGGGCCAGCGCCGTGAGGGTAGGCCGCAGGGCGGAGTCAATCAGGAAGATCACCGCCAGGGCCAGCCCCACCCCGATCACCAGGGCGAGCAGCCGCCCGCTTCCCCGCTCCGGCCTTGGCCCCCGGCGGCGAGGCGTCCGCAGCCAGGGGCGGATTCTCGGCCTGCCGCGCATGGCCTCACCTCCCGGTTCAGCCTATGCGGAGAACGGCCTGCCCTATTCCCCGCGCAGAAGCTCCTCCACCGCCAGCATGACGCCGGCCTTGCCGCTCTCGTAGGTGAGGCCGCCCTGGAGATAGGCGGTATAGGGCTCCCGCATGGGGGCGTCGCAGGACAGCTCGATGGAGGCCCCCTGGATGAAGGCCCCAGCGGCCATGATCACCTGGCAGTCGTAGCCCGGCATGTCCCAGGGCTCCGGAGTCACATAGGAGTCCACCGGGGCGCCGAACTGGATGCCCTTGCAGAACTTTTTCAGGAGCTCCGGCGCGCCGAAGTGGATCATCTGGATGATGTCGTGGCGCACCGCGTCGGAGGTGGGCTCGGTCTGGTAGCCCAGCAGCTCCATGATCCGGGCGGCAAACACCGCCGTCTTCACCGCCTGGGCAGTGGTGTGGGGGGCAAGGAAAAGTCCTTGATAGAGGCTGCGGTTGGCCCCGAAAGTGGAGCCGCACTCCTTACCGATGCCGGGGGTGGTGAGGCGCATGGCGGCCCCCTCCACCAGGTCGTGCCGCCCGGCGATGTAGCCGCCGGTGGGGGCCAGCCCGCCGCCGGGGTTCTTGATCAGGGAGCCCACCACCAGATCGGCCCCCACCTGGGTGGGCTCGATGGTCTCCACAAACTCGCCGTAGCAGTTGTCCACCAGGATGGCGGCGTCCGGATTGTTTTCCCGCACCACCCGGCACAGCTCCCCGATCTCCGACACCGACAGGGACGACCGGGTGGAGTAGCCCTTGGAACGCTGAATCAGCACCGCCCTGACCCGGGGGTTTTTCACCGCCTCCGCCAGGCCGGCGGGGTCAGGCGCATTGTCAAGCAGTTCCACTTGCTGATACTCGATTCCGTAGCTTTTCAGGGAGCCGGGGCCCTTGTCCACCACGCCGATCACGCCCAGCATGGTGTCGTAGGGAGCCCCCACGGCGGACACCAGGATGTCGCCGGGTTTCAGCGCCCCGAACAGGGCGCAGGAGATGGCGTGGGTGCCGTTGACGAACTGCACCCGCACCAGGGCATCCTCGGTGCCGAAGATGTCGGCGTAGATCTGATCCAGGGTGTCCCGGCCCAGATCGTCGTAGCCGTAGCCGGTGGTGCCTGCAAAGTGGGCCTCCGCCACCCGGTGCTTCTGGAAGGCCGCCAGCACCTTGCGGGTGTTCTCCTCCGCAATGGCGTCGATGCGGCCGAACTGCCCGGCCAGCTCCGCCTGGGCCTGGGCAGCCAGGGCCAAAACTTTGTCGCTTATCTGTAAAGGCATTTCCTGTTACACACTTTCTTATCTCTGTATTTTTTGTCAGTCCAGCTTGGCCTGGGCGAAGGCGGCCACCAGGGCGGCGCAGGCCTCGATGTCCCCCGCGTCCGCCATCTCCAGCGGGGTGTGGACATAGCGGGTGGGGATGGAGATGCCGCCGGTGTACACGCCGGCCCGGCTCTGGTGGATGGCCCCGGCGTCGGTGCCGCCAAAGCGCAGGATGTCCTTCTGACAGGGGATCTCTCCGGCCTTGGCCAGCTTCTCCAGCCTGGCCACCACCGACGGGTGGCAGATCACGGAGCTGTCCATCACCTTGATGGCAGCCCCCTTCCCCGCCGAGCTGCTGCACTCGTGGGGGGCGGAGGGGATGTCGTCGGAGTCGGTGACATCCACGGCGATGCCGTAGTCCGGCTCCACCCCGTAGGCTGCCGTCTTAGCGCCCCGGAGCCCCACCTCCTCCTGGACGGTGAAGGCAAAGGTCAGGTCGTTGTCCGTCTCCCCCAGCCGCTCCATGGCCATGAGGAGCACCACGCAGGCAATCCGGTCGTCCAGGTAGGGGGAGAAGATCCGGCTTCCGCTCTGGAAGGCGGCGGTGTCGTACACCGCCGTGTCCCCCACCTGCACCATGGCTTTGGCCTCTTTCTCGTCCCTGGCGCCGATGTCCACGTAGAGGTGCTCCAGCTTCATCTCCTTGGCCTCCACCTTGCCCTCCAGGGCCACCACGCCTTTGACGCCGTTGGCAAACCGGACGGGAGCGCCCAGCACCTCGTGGGCGGACAGGCCGCCCACCGGGCCGAAGCGGAGGAAGCCGTGCTCGTCAATGTGGGTGACAATCAGCCCGATGGCGTCCATGTGGGCGGCAAAGAGCACCTTGGGCCCCTTTCCCTTCTTGTGACAGAGCAGGTTGCCCAGGGTGTCCACCGTACACTCGTCCACATAGGGCGCGGCGATTTTGCGGATGGCCTCGGCCACCGCCCCCTCCTGCCCGGAGGGGCCAAAGCAGGCGTTCAGCGCCCGCAGAGTCTCTAAAATCTCCATGTGATTCACTCCTTTTCCGCCAGATCGCTGAGGAAGGCCCGGGTCAGGGCCAGCATGCCGTCCACGCCTTCCATGGAGACCAGCCCCGAGGGGGTGTGGTGGTAGCGCACCGGCACCGACAGCATGGCCGTCCGCACACCGGCTTTGGTGCGCTGGAGGGCGGCGGCGTCCGTCCTGCCGGGGATGCTGCCCCTGGTCTGCCAGCGGATATTTTCCCGCTCTGCCAGAGTTCGCAGCCGTTCAAACAGGCCCCGGTCGGCAATGGAGCCCTTGTCCATCACGGGCAGGACAACGCCCTTCCCCAGGGTGCAGCCCCGCTTATGGGCGGGCACGCCGGGGGCGTCCGCCGTGTCGGCCCCATCCAGCACCAGGGCGATCTCCGGGGTGACGGAGAAGCCCGCGCCGAAGGCGCCCCGGTTGCCCACCTCCTCCTGGGCGGTAAAGACAAAGGTGCAGTCCAGGGGCAGTTCTTCTTTCAGGAGGGTCAGCAGGACGGCGCACCCCACCCGGCTGCCCAGGGCCTTGCCCTGGAACAGGCCGCTGCCAAACTCCCCGGCGGTGGAGTCAAAGGCCGCCACATCCCCCAGGGACACCAGGGCCTCCGCCCCGGCCTTGTCTTTGGCGCCGATGTCGATATAGAACTCGTCCAGCTTGGGGACGGACTTCTCCTCCTCCCGGCTCACCAGGTGGTAGGCCTTCAGCCCCACCACGCCGGGGATGCCCTTGGGCCCCACCCGCACCGGCTTGCCCAGGAGCACCCGGCGGTCGAGAGCGCCCACGGCGTCAAATTTCAGATAGCCCTCGTCGGTGATGCGGCGCACCATGAGCCCCACCTCGTCCATGTGGGCGCACAGCATGACCTTGTTGCCCGTGGGCTTTTTCCCCCTCTTGGACACGATCAGGCTGCCCAGGGCGTCCACCCGAAGAGTGTCGGCATCAGGCTTGGCCTCCGCGTACAGGTAGTCCCGCACGGCGTCCTCCCAGCTGGACACGCCGTCCAGAGCGCAGAGGGTTTTCAGCAGCTCCTTCACCGTACCGCCTCCTTCCCCAGATGCTCTACAAAGGCGGCCAGCAGCTGGGCCACCCCCTCCATATCGGCTAGGGATAGGGTCTCCACCGGCGTGTGCATATACTTCAGGGGCAGGGACAGCACCGAGGTGGCCACCCCCTCCCTGCTGATCTGCATCTCCCAGCCGTTGGTGCCCGTGTGACCGGACATGATCTCCAGCTGATAGGGGATGCTGTGTTCCCTGGCCTTGGCGATCATCCGCTCCGTCATCCACCGGGTCATGTTGGGCCCCACGCCGATGGCGGGGCCGCCGCCCAGCGCAAAGGTCTTGTCCGCCGGGCCGTCGGGGGTCTTGCCGTGGGTCACGTCCACCGCCACGCAGAAGTCGGGGGCCACGGCCCAGGTGCCCACCACGGCGCCCGCGCCGGACACCTCCTCCCGGGTGGAGCCCATGATGTGGAGCTCCACATCCAGCTCCCTGTCCCGCAGCAGCTCCGCCGCCCGCAGGAGGGTAACGAAGCAGGCCCGGTCGTCCATGGACTTGCCGCACATCTGCTCCTCCCCCAGGGGGAAGCAGCCCGCTCGGTACACCATGGGGGTGCCGACGGGTACGGCCCTCTCCGCCTCCTCCTGGGACAAACCCACGTCCACATACAGCTCGTTCAGGGGCACGCTCTTGTCCTCGTCGCCCCCCGCCGGGCAGGCCACCAGCCCCCGCAGGGGCGGGTCGGTGAGCACCATCAGCTCCCGGCCGGGCAGCATCCGGGGATCCACCCCGCCGATGCTGCGGAAGCGGAGGAAGCCGTCCTCCACGCCGGTGACAATCAGGCCGATCTCGTCCAGGTGGGCGTCCAGCAGCAGCTTGGGGGCGCCGGGGGTCTTGCTGCGGCGCACGCCGAGCACATTGCCCATGCGGTCGGTGGACACCTCGTCCACCAGGGGGCGGAGCAGCTCTGCCGCCACGTCCGCCGCAGGAGCCTCAAACCCGGAGGGGGCGGTACAGGTGCACAGCCGCTCCAGGGCTTGCCTCATATCCAAATTCCATCATCCTTTCCGCCCGGAAAAGGCCGGGGCCGGGAAATCCCGGCCCCGAAGCCTCACTCCAGACCGTAGATAATCTTTTTGAAGGCCGCGCCCCGCTCCGCGAAGTTCTTGAACCTGTCAAAGGAGGCGCAGGCGGGCGACAGAATCACCACATCGCCGGACTGAGCCGCCTGGCAGGCCGCCAGCACCGCCCCGTCGAAGGAGCTGTACTCCCGGATGGGCAGGGCGTCCGGGCGGTAGCCCGGGGAGGCCTCCACCGCCGCGCGGATCTTGGGGGCGGTGTCCCCCGTCAGAAACAGGGCCTTCACGTGCTCCACCACCTCGGGGCCCAGCACATCGAAGGGGATGTGCTTGTCGTACCCGCCGGCGATGAGGAGCACCTTCTCTTTGAAGGAGCGCAGGCCGGCGATGGTGCGGGAGGGGCTGGAGGCGATGGAGTCGTTGTAGTACCGCACGCCCCGGAGGGTGCGCACCAGCTCGATGCGGTGCTCCACCCCGGCGAATTTGGCCGCGAAGTCCCGCACCACCTGGTCGGGCACCAGGCCGTCCAGGGCGGCGATGGCCGCCATATAGTTCTCCACGTTGTGCTCGCCGGGCAGAAGGATGTTCTCCAGGTAGAGCACCGGCCGCTCATGCATGTCGTTGCGCACCCAGACGGCCCCGTCCTTCACAAAGACGCCCTTCTCCAGCTCCGCCCGGCGGCTGAACAGGGTCACCCGGCCCCTGGCCTCGGATGCAAAGCCGCTGGTGATACCGTTGTCGGCGTTGAGCACCAGCAGGGCGCCGGGGCCCTGGTGGGTAAAGATGTTCTTCTTGGCGGCGATGTACTCCTCCATGGACTTGTGGACGTCCAGGTGGTTGGGGGCCAGGTTGGTGATCACCGCAATATCCGGGCTCTGCTCCATGGTCATGAGCTGGAAGGAGGACAGCTCCAGCACCGCGATGTCGCCGGGCTCCATGCCGTCCACATCGGGGAGCAGGGGCCGGCCGATGTTGCCGCCCACGTACACGCTCTTCCCCGCCGCCTTGAGCAGCTCGGCGATAATGGTGGTGGTGGTGGTCTTGCCGTCGCTGCCCGTCACGGCGATGGTTTTGCAGGGGCAGACCTGGAAGAACACCTCCATCTCCGAGGTGATGACGCTCCCCCGCTCTTTTGCCGCGATCAGCTCCGGCACGTCGGGCCGCAGGCCGGGGGTGCGGAAGATTACGTCATGATCCAGCCCCTCCAGATAGTCCGAACCCAGCCGCAGCTCGGCCCCAAGGCTCTCCAGCTCCTCGGCCTGGCCGGCGAAGTCGTCCCGCTGGCGCTTGTCGCAGGCGGTCACCTCAATTCCCGACCGCAGGAGCATCTTGATCAGGGGGGTGTTGGACACGCCGATGCCGATCACCGCCACCCGCTTCCCCCGCAGGGACGCCAGATAATCCTGTATGGTGGAACTCATAGCACGTTCCTCCCTCATATAGTCTGTAACTAAATGATTATATCCTATCGCGGAAAAAATTTCAATGAAAATGCGGCGGCTTGGGGGACACTCACGATTCCCATTTGACAACCGGGCCGGGATCCGGTACAATGTGCTTCGCAAGCAAGCTGGACAGCCGCGCGGGCGGGGCGAAAGGCCCGTCTGTGAGGAAAGTCCGGGCTCCACAGGGCAAGGATAACGGGTAACACCCGCCGGGGGCGACCCTAGGAAAAGTGCAACAGAGATATACCGCCATTGCAGTTGAACTGTGCTGGTAAGGGCCATGCGGCGCTGTGCGCCGCGCGGGGGATAGTGTGAAAGGGGGCCGGCGAGGCCCGCCTTTCGCGTCCGGTCACCCCGCCGCAGCGGATGCAATTCCGAAGGAATTGCCTTTCCACCCTTACCATTGCAGCTCAGCTGCAATGGTAAGGGTGGAAAGGTGAGGTAAGAGCTCACCCGACGGCGTGCCAAGCGTCCGTCGCTGTAAACTCTATCCGGAGCAACGCCGTGGAGGGACATATGGCCGGCCCGGCCGTCCCGGGGAGGCGGCTTGAGCGTACCGGCAACGGTGCGTCGAGATAGATGGCTGTCTTAAAGGACAGAACCCGGCTTACAGGCTTACTTGCAAATATGGCCGCCCGGAGCACAGAGCTCCGGGCGGCCTTTTTACTCACCTGCGCGGCAAAGCCGCGCAGGTGAAAAAGCTGCAGCCCGCTGCGCGCGGGCGAAGCCCACACTTGCGGGCTGAGCAGTGTTTTCCCCGACGCGCATGTCGCCGGGGAAAACGGATTTTATCTGATTCCGCCGCCTGCGGGCGGCGGAACTCTGCGAGGCTTTTTTTTGATGCCTGTCACAAACAGCGGGGCCGGGCCGTTATACAGGGTGAAAACCGGTTTTTGAAGCATGAGCAAAGGAGGCGAGGCACATGGACGAGGCGGAGCTGAGCCGGCGCTTTCCCACGGGGGACGAGGAATGCCTGGAGGAGGCGGTGGCGCGCTACGGGCAGGCCCTTCTGCGGTACTGCCACCACATTCTCTGCGACTACCACGAGGCCCAGGACGCGGTGCAGACCGCCCTGCTGCGGGCCTGGAACCGCCGGAGCCGCTTCCGGGCGGGCACCAATCTGGAGGCGTGGCTCTACAAGCTGGCCTATCACGCCTGCATCGACCTGATTCGGCAGCGGAAGCGGCAGCTCTTTACCCCTCCCCCGCCGCCCGCTCGGGGGCCGGACTATATCGGGCCGGAGCTGCGGGAGGCGCTGGGCCGCCTCACCGCCCAGGAGCGGGGGCTGGTGTTCGGCCGGGTGATGGAGGGGCGGCCCTACAGTGAGCTGGCCCAGATCTACGGCCAGTCCGCCGCCACCCTGCGCAAGCGGTATGAGCGGGCCCGGGGCAAGCTGGCCCGGGCCCTGACGGAACTGAGCGGTACAGAAAAGGAGGTATCTCCATGATGCGGACACCGGAGGAGGAGCGGATTTTTCACGCCCTCTCCCAAATTACCACGCCGGCATGCGACCTGTCCGGCGTCATAGAACAGGCGGGCAGTCACCGCCGGGCCCGCCTCCGCCCCGGCCGGCCCCTGGCGGTGGCGGCGGTGCTGTGCGCCCTGCTGACCATCGGCGCGGCGGCGGTGGGCATCTCCGGGGCGTGGCGGTACTTCGCCCCCTCCCTGCCCCAAAACGCGGTGGAGACGGTGGGCGTCAGCCAGACCGCCGGGGACTACACCCTCACCGTGGAGGAGGCGGTGGTGGACGACGGAAACATCATGCTCCTGCTGGCCCTGCGCCGGGCGGACGGCGGAGCCATCGACCCGGAGGCGTCCCTGACCACCAACAGTATGAACCTGCGGCTTGAGGTGAACGGCAATTCTTTCGGCCGCTCCACCGAATATCAGCTCTCCCCTGACGGCAAGACCATCTACATCTGCTATGAGAATACGGGCACACCGATAGAAGAGTCCATTCTGGGCAGCCCCATTACCCTCACCGCCGAGGGGGTGGCGGTAAAGCTGTGGAATCCGGGGGATCACTATACCCGCATCCGCTGCGATACCCCTGTCTCCCTGGCCCCGCTGGCGGAGGTGGAAATCCCAGACTTCTCCGAGGTGCGGCTGAACGACCATGCGGAGGCGATCGCCAAGGCCGCCGCAGCCGTCGGAGTGACACTCCAGCTCCCCATGGCGGAGGACTTTCCCACCCTGACCATCCGGGGGGCCGCCATGACGGACGAGGGGTTGGCCCTGGTGGTGGTAAGGGAGCCCTGCACCTCCGGCGACCTGTTATGTACTCAGGTCGCCTGCGACGGCCTGGTGGATACCCGCACCAGCGGCTGGTATCCGGACGTGAGCAGCCGCGGCGTCGAGCTGGAGGACGGTACATGGGCCATGCTGACGGTGTTCCGGGACGGCACGCTCACGCCGGAGGATCTCCCCTATTTGGAAGCAAAGGTGTCCTACGCCATCGACCGGGTGCTCTCTGACGCTCCCTTCTCCCTCACCTTTGTCGTCAACGAGTCCTCCGGTCTGTCCGTTCCCCTGCCAGAGACGCTGGAGCTGAACGGCGTCGCCCTCCACCCCACAGATCTGCACCTGTCCGCACTGAAGCTGACCTTCTCCTTCGAGGATTATCGGGAGGAGGTGGAGCAGGCCATCTATACAGATAAGCTTACGCCGGTACTCCACCTGGCGGATGGCTCTACGGTGGCCATGGGGCGGAGTTACAGCCGCAGTGAGGACCGGTATACCACCGTCTCCTTCCGCGCCGAGGACGCCGATGGTGAGCGGCTGTTCATCGACCCCGGGCAGGTGGTGTCCATCACCTTCGGGAACCTGGAGATCCCCGTGGAGCACTGACCCTATCCCCCCAGACGGCGCGCCGCGAGGCGCGCCGTTTTCCATTGCCCCCGCCGGTTGGATCTGCTATGATTGTAAGAGATTTTTCAGAATTGTCTTATGCTCTTTGACAGAAAGGGCTGGTAAGATACCGACCATAGGAGGGATTTGGTGTGAACGAGTGTATTCTGGTGGTGGACGACGACCGGGAGATCGTCAAGGCCATTGCCATTCTGCTGGAGAAGGAGGGCTACCGGGTTCTCAAGGCCTACAACGGCATGG
>ERZ1643247.869-NODE-869-length-32600-cov-142.362391_pt1 | contig 32600 bp, 22 predicted proteins | sample MGYA00579264_ERZ1643247 | MGnify/ENA primary metagenome ERZ1643247 (study PRJEB29033, sample SAMEA4952262) | chicken gut metagenome | biome: Broiler Chicken; feature: Gastrointestinal Tract; material: Caecum | place: Ireland | collected 2018 | study: Broiler... | reverse complement strand
CCGGTATGCTTTCGGGCAGATTTGCGGCGTATGCGAGCGCGGGATTTGCGAAGAATCTGCGCAAGGATATGTACTATGCGATCCAGAATTATTCGTTTGCGAATATCGACCGCTTTTCCACGTCGTCTTTGGTTACCCGCCAGACGACGGACGTGATGAACGTGCAGATGGCGTATATGATGCTGATCCGCGTGGCGATCCGCTGCCCGTTTATGCTCATCTTTTCGCTCGTCATGTCGTTTACGGTCAACGTTACCATTTCGTGGGTGTTTTTGGCGCTCGTTCCCGTGCTCGCGGCGGTGCTGGTCGTCGTCATTTTTAAAACGCACCCGATCTTTGAAAAGGTGTTCCATAAATACGATAATATGAACCGCTCCGTCCGCGAGGACATCAAGGGCATCCGCGTCGTCAAATCTTTCGTGCGCGAGGATTTTGAAAAGAAAAAGTTTAAGGACGCCTCCGAGGACGTGTGTAAAGACTTCACCCTTGCCGAGCGCATCATGGCGATCAACGGCCCGGTGATGCAGTTCTGCATCTGGCTTTCCTTCCTGCTCATCTTTCTGCTCGCCGCGATCATCACGGGGCAGGCTATGGAGGCAAACAATGTTTCCGGCACCGTAACGGGCGGCGATCTGACGGCGCTCATCATGTACGCCTCGCAGATCCTTTCCGCAGTCATGCAGCTTTCGATGGTGCTCGTCATGATCATCATCGCCCGTACTTCCGGCGAGCGTATCTGCGCGGTACTCAATGAAAAGAGCAGCATCGTTTCCCCCGAAAACGCGGTCACCGAAGTCAAGGACGGCGATATCGTATTCGATAACGTCAGTTTCAAATATTCCAAGGATGCGGAAAAATTCGCGCTTTCGGGCGTGAATCTGCACATCAAATCGGGGCAGACCATCGGTATTTTGGGCGGCACGGGCGCATCCAAATCCACCCTCGTCAACCTCATCCCGCGCCTGTACGATACGACGGAGGGCGCCGTATATGTCGGCGGGGTAAATGTAAAAGACTATGACCTTGAGGCTCTCCGCAACAAGGTCGCGATGGTCCTGCAAAAGAACGTGCTGTTCTCCGGCACCATCAAAGACAATCTGCGCTGGGGCAAAGAGGACGCGACCGACGACGAAATGCGCCGCGTCTGCCGTCTCGCCTGTGCGGACGATTTTATCCAATCGTTCCCCGACAAATATGATACCTACATCGAGCAGGGCGGTACCAACGTTTCGGGCGGGCAGAAACAGCGCCTGTGTATCGCGCGCGCTCTCCTGAAAGATCCGAAAGTGCTCATCCTCGACGACTCGACCAGCGCCGTCGATACCAAGACGGACGCCATGATCCGCAAATCCTTCCGCGAGGAGATCCCGAACGTTACGAAGATCATCATCGCGCAGCGCGTTTCCTCCGTGCAGGACGCCGATCAGATCATCGTGATGGACGGCGGCAAGATCAATGCGATCGGCACGCACGATGCGTTGCTTGCCTCCAATCAAATTTATCAGGAAGTATACTATCAGCAGAACAAGATCGGCAACCCGTCTGCCGTTTCGGAAGGGGGTGAGAGCCATGAGTAAAGTTACAATGCAAAAAAAGCCGAAGATGCATACGTTCAAACTTCTCGGCAGGTTGATTGGGTATTTGTTCCATTATTACAAGGGACGCATGATCGCCGTATTCGTCTGCATCGCGCTGACGGCAGCGGCGGGTATCAGCTCGTCCGTATTTTTGCAGCTCGTTCTCGCCGAAGTCATCACGCCGCTCACGGAAGAAGGCGCGGTTTGGGCGGATGTTTCAGGCTCGCTGTTTTGGATCATCTTCGGCATGGCGGTCATGTATGTTCTGGCTCTGTGCGCATCCTTCTTCTATAACCAGACGATGGCGATCGTTACGCAGGGCTTTTTGCGCAACGTCCGCGACGATATGTTCTCCGAAATGCAGTCGCTGCCCATCCGCTACTTCGATACGCATACCCACGGCGACATCATGTCCGTGTATACCAACGATACGGATGCGCTCCGTCAGCTCATATCTATGAGCATCCCGCAGGTGTTCTATTCCTGCATCGCGGCGATCACGCTGCTGGTCATCATGTTGCTCAACAGCATATGGCTTTTGCTGGTCGTATTGCTCGGCGTCGTCATCATGGCGCTCGTCGCCAAATTTGTCGGCAGCCGCAGCGCGAAATACTTTATCCGCCAGCAGGAAGTCATCGGTAAAACGGAGGGCTATATCGAGGAGATGATGGGCGGCCAAAAGGTCATCAAAGTTTTCTGCCACGAGGAACGCGCCAAGGAAGATTTCGACAAGATCAACGACGAGCTCTGCGACGCATCCGACAAGGCGAACGCCTACGGCAATATCCTGATGCCCGCGGTCATGAACATAGGTCACTTCATGTTCGTCATTACGGCGATCGTTGCAGGCCTGTTCATTATGGGCGGCGTACGGAATTTTACCATTCTCGGATGGGGCGATCAGTTTACTGCATCCGTCGCGATGATCGGCCTTGTGGCGACTTTCCTGAATATGTCCCGCCAGTTCTCGCTGAATATCGGGCAGGTATCCATGCAGATCAACTCGGTCGTCATGGGGCTCGCGGGCGCAGGGCGTATCTTTGAACTTCTCGACGAAAAGCCGGAGGAGGACAACGGTTACGTTACCCTCGTCAATGCGAACATCGACGAAAGCGGCAATATCACCGAGAGCGCCGAGCGCACGGGCAAGTGGGCTTGGAAACACCCGCACCAGGCGGACGGCACCGTTACTTATACCGAATTGAAAGGGGATATCCGTATGTTCGACGTCGACTTCGGCTATGTTCCCGATAAGATCGTTCTGCACAACGTCAGTCTGTATGCAAAACCGGGGCAGAAGATCGCTTTTGTCGGAGCCACGGGCGCGGGCAAAACGACGATTACAAACCTCATCAACCGCTTCTACGATATAGCCGACGGCAAGATCCGCTACGACGGCATCAATATCAACAAGATCAAGAAGGCAGACCTGCGCCGCTCGCTGGGCATCGTTTTGCAGGATACCAACCTGTTCACGGGCACGATCATGGAGAACATCCGCTACGGCAAGCTGGACGCGACGGACGAAGAGTGCATCGAGGCTGCAAAGCTCGCCAATGCGCACGACTTTATCACGCGCCTGCCCGAAGGCTACAACACCGTGCTGCGGCACGAGGCGTCTAATCTTTCGCAGGGCCAGCGCCAGCTCATTTCCATCGCGCGCGCGGCGGTCGCAAACCCGCCCGTCATGATCTTGGACGAGGCGACTTCCTCCATCGATACGCGCACCGAGGCGCTCGTGCAAAGGGGTATGGATGCGCTGATGAAGGGCAGAACGGTCTTTGTCATCGCGCACAGGCTGTCGACCATTCAGAATTCCGACGCGATCATGGTTCTCGACCACGGCCGCATCATCGAGCGCGGCTCGCACGAACAGCTCATCGAGCAGCGCGGCACTTATTATCAGCTTTACACGGGCGCGTTTGAGCTCGAATAAGTAAAAAAAGGAACCGGCCGGCCCGTTTCTTCCGCCAAAAGGAGGGAGCGGAGCCGGCCGTTTTTCAGTTTCCGAAAAGAGGCACCCGACATTCCGAAAAAGTACGTTCACTCCGTTGACGGAGCATTTAATTCATGCTATAATGGAGCAACATTGCTTTGCGATAGGAGGACTTCATCGATGATACGGCGATTGGAGAGAAAGGATAGGGATACATTTTTACGGCTTTCCGAAATGTTTTACAGCTCTGAGGCGGTGATGCATTCCATACCGAGCCGTTACCATGCGGACACATTTGAGGAGCTTATGCGCTCGGAGGAATATGCCGACGCTTTTCTTCTCGAATCGGACGGAATCCCGGTGGGGTTCGCTCTCACCGCAAAAACGTGGTCGCGCGAGGCAGGCGGCAAAGTGCTTTGGCTGGAAGAACTGTTCATTTTAGGGGAATACCGCAGCAAAGGCTTGGGCAGGGAATACTTTTCTTTTATCGAGGAATATGCGCGCAGCAACGGATTCATGCGTATCCGTCTGGAAGTGGAGCCTTCCAACACGCGCGCGCGTTCGCTGTATGAACGTCTCGGATATATTCCGCTCGAATACGAACAGATGGTAAAAGACTTGCAGAAAAACTGACGGCAAGATGACAGAGGAATATGGAAAAATTGCATCTTCGTCCCGGACACACGCTTGCGGCGTGTTTCGTCGGGTATATCACGCAGGCGATCATCAATAATTTTGCGCCGTTGCTATTTGTTACCTTCAACACGACATACGGGACCTCGCTTACGCTGATCGGCGCGATGATCACGATCAATTTCGGCGTGCAACTGCTCGTCGATCTGCTCGCCGCCAGGTTCGTGGATAAGATAGGGTATCGCCCCTGTATCGTGGCGGCCCATCTTTTTTCTTGCGGCGGCCTTGTTTTGCTCGCCGTCTTGCCGGAAACGCTCGTTTCCCCTGCGGTCGGGCTGTTCATTGCCTCCGCGATCTATGCCGTCGGCGGCGGACTTATCGAAGTGTTGATCAGTCCTATCGTTGAGGCTTGTCCTTATCAAAACAAAAAATCGGTCATGAGTCTGCTGCATTCCTTTTATTGTTGGGGACAGGTGGGAGTGGTTGCGCTTTCCACGCTGTATTTTGTGCTGGCAGGGATTGAAAATTGGGCGATACTCGCCGTTGTTTGGGCGGCGGTCCCGCTGTGCAACGCCGTTTTGTTTTTATTTGTGCCCTTGTATCCGCTGGTCGAGGAAGGGGAGAAGTCAGAAAAACTCGGCTCGCTCTTTCGTTCGGGCGCTTTTTGGTTTTTCGTCGTGCTGATGATCTGTTCGGGCAGTTGCGAGCAGGCGGTCAGCCAATGGGCGTCGGCTTTTGCCGAATCGGGTTTGGGTGTGTCTAAAACATGGGGAGATCTGCTCGGTCCCTGTATGTTTGCCGTGATGATGGGCGTATCGCGTGTTGTGTTTTCCAAAAGCGGAGAAAAGCTGAAAATACATACGGCATTGTTGATCGCTGCGTTGTGCTGCATCGTTGGATATGTGCTCTGCGCCTTTTCGCCCTTTGCCTGGCTCGGGCTTATCGGCTGCGGGATAGTCGGCCTATCGGTCGGCATTATGTGGCCGGGAACATTTTCGTTCGCCTCGGCGCGTATGCCGCGCGGCGGCACGGCTCTGTTTGCAATGCTGGCTTTTGCCGGAGATATCGGCTGTATGGCAGGCCCTTCGGCCGTCGGCGCGATTTCTGACGCTTTTGCGGGAGATCTGCATATAGGAATAGCTTTCGGCTTGGTATTTCCTGTTTTAATGGCGGTCGTTTTGCTTGCATATCGGGCAAAAAAACACGAACCGCAGCTTTTAAGGCAAAAATAAGATATCGTTTTTCCGTGCACGCCTTTGAAAATTATGATTTATTTATGAGAAATCATATGCTTATCATGGAAATGCAATGGGCATTTTTCGACATTTATGCTGTGCCTGACAGATTTAATATTTTTTGAAAATACAGCATGAAATCGTTTGATTTTTCCTTAAAATATGGTATAATATATAAGCTGAATCGCGGACGACGTTCGGCAGCTGAAATATATGCTACTGTGGCTCAGTCGCTCCAGCTGATTCGTTGCGAGAAATGAGCGTAACAATAGAAAAGTAAAATATATGCTACTGTGGCTCAGTCGCTCCAGCTGATTCGTTGCGAGAAATGAGCGTAACAATAGAAAAGTAAAATATATGCTACTGTGGCTCAGTCGCTCCAGCTGATTCGTTGCGAGAAATGAGCGTAACAATAGAAAAGTAAAATATATGCTACTGTGGCTCAGTCGCTCCAGCTGATTCGTTGCGAGAAATGAGCGTAACAATAGAAAAGTAAAATATATGCTACTGTGGCTCAGTCGCTCCAGCTGATTCGTTGCGAGAAATGAGCGTAACAATAGAAAAGTAAAATATGCTACTGTGGCTCAGTCGGTAGAGCAGCTGATTCGTAATCAGCAGGTCGCCGGTTCAAGTCCGGCCAGTAGCTCCATGCAAGCCCTCGAATTTTTATTCGAGGGCTTTGCTTTGGCTACTGCCCGCATTGCCGAAATAACGTGACGCGATTGCGCCTTTGGCGAACAATCGCTGTTCCGTCGCTGCGCTCCTTACAAGTCCGGCCAGTAGCTCCATGCAAGCCCTCGAATTTTTATTCGAGGGCTTTGCTTTGGCTACTGCCCGCATTGCCGAAATAACGTGACGCGAGAGTGCGGCGCAGTTCTACCTAAGGCTCTCGTTTACGGGGAACGGTAGAGAGGCGCCGCAGGTAAACAGTCAAAGAATTGCCGCTATCGGTCGCATTGTCGGCAGAAATCGGGCAAAAATTTGTAAACAGAAAAATGCTTGACTTATTGACTCGAATATTATATAATAACCTCGTAAAGAATCAAATAGTTCTTGCACAAAAATTAGCTCATACTCACTACCCATATTTTTTCTCATTTGTTTTAGGAGAGGGGCACGCCGTAAGACGTGTCTCTCTTCTTTATGCGGGAGGAAAAAGGGGTTAAAGATGCTGATAAGCAAGCGTATACAAAATTTAAAGGTTGACAAAATTTTGTTTTTGCTATAAAATTTTTAGTATAATTTTAAAGGAGAGGCATATGAAATCAATTTATATCGGAGCCGCTTATTATCCGGAAATGTGGGCGGAAAGCGAAGTTGACCTCGACATCGAAAAGATGAAAAGGCTTGGAGTGAACTGTATGCGCGTGGGTGAATTTGCATGGGGCAAAATGGAGCCGCGCGAGGGGGAGTTTTGTTTCGAGTGGCTGAAAACGGTCGTCGATAAATTATACAAAAACGGGATCTACACGGTAATGTGCACGCCTACGTGTACGCCGCCGCGCTGGATGCTGGATACATATGAGGAGATGCGCAGCATCGATTCCCGCGGGGTACGGGCGGAAGTATCTTCCCGCTGCCATCCGTGCAAAACCTCACCGAAAATGCGGGAAAAGAACGCGCGCATTGTGGAAGAAATGGCGAAAGTATTCGCCGCGCATCCCGGCATTATCGGCTGGCAGATCGATAATGAAATTTTTCCTTACGGCGGCGGATGCTATTGCCCGCTTTGTCAAAGCGCATTCCGCGATTATCTGCGGGAGCGGTACGGCACTATCGAAACTCTCAACGAAAAGTGGGGCATGGTGCGCTGGTCGCTCGAATACCGTTCGTTTGAAGATGTGCTCCCTCCGCGCGAAGGGCAGTGGGTGCATCCTTCTTTAAATGCCGAATGGATCCGTTTTCAGTGCCGCCAGATCGTGACATATGTAAACGAACAGGCGGAAATTTTGCATCGATACGGCTGTAAGAATGTCGGAACGGACATGATGGTCACGAATCTTTTGAGCTATTACGATGTGAACGAAAAGCTCGACGTGGTGCAGTATAATCATTACAATCCCGCCGCCGATCTGCCGGAAACGGCGTTTGCCTACGACTTTTTGCGTTGCGTAAAGGATAAACCGTTTTGGGTGACGGAAACGCAGGTCGGGTGGAACGGCGGAACGATAGCCGATTGCGGATACCGTCCGCAGGGCAATTGCTGCGCCAACACGTGGCTTCCGATCGCAAGGGGCGGGGAGATGAATTTATATTGGCTTTTCCGCACGCATCCCAACGGGCACGAACTTGCGCACGGCGCTCTGCTGTCTACGGCGGGCCGCCCGCACCGCGTATCTGAAGAAGTTACGAAAGCGGCAAAGGAGATCGAGCGCTGCCGCGAATTTTTGACGGACAGCAAAGTCGAATCGAAAATAGCCCTGCATTATTCTTCCACGTCGGTGAAAAATTTTACGTTTGCGCCCATATTGAAAGAGTTTGATTACCGCAAGACGCTCGTACAAAAATTTTACGGCGCTTTCCGCCATTATAATATAGACGTGATCGATACGCCGCACTCTTTGGACGGTTATCGTGTCATCCTTTCGCCTTTCCTGTCCAATGCCGACGAAAGCGGGCTGAAAGAGCGCATCGCAGCATGGGTAAAGGAGGGCGGAACGTGGATCGTCGGCCCCATGAGCGATATCATGACCGATTACGCGAGCAAATATACGGAGGCGCCGTACTCGTATGTGGAAGAGTTGGCGGGCGTATATACGAAATATCAAAAGCCGATCGGCAACAATGTTTTCCGTGCAAAGTGGGCAGACGGTTCGCCCCTCGCGCTTTCCGACTGCTACGATGCCTATGAACTGCGCGGCGCGGCGAGCCTTGCACAGTATGACGGGGAGGAGTTCGGCGGTTTGACGGTAGTGGCGGAGAATAAAGTCGGCAAAGGCCGCGTTATTTTGCTCGGCAGCGTATTGCCGCACGATGCGCTGCGCAAGCTCGTCGGAGAAAAGCCGATCGCGCAGGCGAGTAACAATATAGTATTGACCGAGCGTTCGGGCGCAAGGAAAGGCATTATTGCCGTCGAAACGGAAAACAAAGAGGGGTATATTTGCCTCGACGGGGAGTATACAGATCTCATAAGCGGAAAAACATACGGCGGCAGGGTAAACATAGCGCCGTACGGCGTATTGGTTTTGGAAAGAAAAGAATAAAAATTTGCGGGGAAAGGCAAACTGCCTTTCCCCGCTGTGCTTTTTGATCAATTCAATATGCCTGTATCGCGGATAGATTTTGCGTATGCGGCGGGGGACATATTGGTGATATCCCTGAACTGTTTGGAAAAATATTGCACGGTATCGTAGCCGAGCAATTCTGCTATTTCGGAAAAGGAGTATTTTTCCTCGGAAATATATTCTTTTGCCCGTTCGATCTTTAATCCGATAAAGTATTGCAATATGCTCTTTCCCGTCGCCTGTTTGAACAGCCGCTGCAGATAGGCGGGGGAGTAGCCGATTTTGTAGGCGAGCGTCTGCATATTTACCTTTGTGCCGATATTGTCGTTCAAAAATTTCAGGATGAGCCGCGCGGTCGCGTTCTGCGTTTCGTCGGCGGGTTCTTCGGCGGGAGCTTCCAACAGCGTCAGAAACAGGCATTCGAGGCAGTTTTTGATCGTCTGCATGGCGGAGGGCGAGGCATTCTCTTTCAGGTCCATTTGGTACTGATACACGCGGTTGAGCGGGCCGGAGAACGCCCTGCGGCTCTCGTTTAGGATCGTTCGGATATATGTTTTCGCCATGGGCGTGAATTCGAGCAGCTTTCCCGCCGCGGGGAAAAGCGCGTCGAGCTGTCCGCCGAAGCCGATCACGATCACGTTCGTGTTCGCATGATCGGGTTTGACGTTGTGGAAGTGATTGGGCGCATGCAGAAAGGCGTGCCCCTGCAACAGCTGATAGGAGGTCTCCTCATCCTGAATCTCCGCCTCGCCCGAATCGCAGTAGATCATCTCCCAAAAATCGTGTGTTTCCCCCTCGAAGCGGAAATTTTTTGAATACGCGAAATAGTGAACGAGATACAGCCTGTCTACCGAGAGCGCGTCGCGCAGCGGCGTAGGGATAAAAGTCGGTTTGAGATAGACGCTCGGTTTTTGCACTTGTTTCATCGGAATTGCCTCCGTAAACAGTATACCATATAAAATCCGATTTTGTATCGGATTTTATAAATATTGGAGATTTTTTTTCTATTGTTGCGGAAAGAAAAATGATATAATAAGTATTGAAAAATACGGTTGGCGCCGGAGGTTGCGATGGACGGGAAACTGTTGGTTGAAAAGCTGTTGGTGTATGCGCGGGCGCATTTGTTTCTGTCGGAATGCGACGAAATTTATATGCGCAACGTGCTTTTGTCGGAGTTCGGTTTTACGGAGCCGTACGAAGGGAAAGCGGAACTGTCGGGTATTGCGGAGGCGGATGTGCCCGATGATCTCGCGGGCGAATTGAAAGCGTTTGCACTCGAAGCGGGCCTGTGCGACGAGTCGGGTGCGGAACGGTACATAGCCGATATTTTCGGATTGCTTTCGCCGCTGCCCTCTCAGATCAATCGCGCTTTCGTCGAAATTCGCGAGAAAAGAGGGCCGCAGGCGGCGTGCGATTATCTGTACGGAATATCGGTCAAAAACGGATATGTTCAAAAAACGGCGATCGCCCGCAATCTCAAATGGGAATACCGCGACGGCGCGAATCGGTTGGAGATCACAGTCAATCTTTCCAAGCCGGAAAAAAATAACAAGGATATCGCCAAACTGCTCACTGCGCCGCAGGGGAAAAAGTACCCCGCCTGCGCGCTGTGTAAGGAAAACGAGGGGTTTGAAGGTACGGCTTCCCACCCGCCGCGCCGCAATATCCGCACGGTAAAGATGCAGATAGGCGGGGAGAGGTGGTTCATGCAGTATTCGCCGTACGCCTATTACGACGAGCACTGTATTGTGATCAACGAGGCGCACGTGCCGATGAAAGTGGATGCCGTGACCCCCGCAAAGCTGCTCGATTTTATAGATTTTCTGCCCAACTACTTTATCGGGAGCAATGCGTCGCTCCCCATCGTGGGCGGGTCCATCCTCAATCACGAACATTTTCAGGGCGGGAAACACCTCATGCCCATGCACTATGCGGGGATGGCGGAGGAATATGTGAGCGAAAAATATCCGGGCCTTCGCATCGGCATCTTGGATTGGTACAACAGCGCTGTCCAATGCGAGGGAAAAAGCAGGGAGGATATCGCCGCATTCGCTTCGGAGGTCATCGAAGCGTGGAAAAATTTCGATTGCCCCGCCTGCGATATTTTGAGCCGTACGGGGGATACGCCGCACAATTCTGTTTCGCCCATCTGCCGCAAAGAGGGGGAAACGTATAAATTTACGATGATTTTGCGCAACAACCGCACGGACGAGCGGTATCCGGAGGGGATATTCCACGTCCATCCCGAATATCTGAATATCAAGAGCGAGGGGATCGGGCTGATCGAAGCGATGGGGCTGTTTATCCTGCCGCCCCGTCTCAAACGCCAGCTGAATGAAATAGAGGATATCCTCTGCGGAGCTTCCGTCTATGACGCCGCCGCGCTCGAAGATGCGGCAAATGATTTATATATCCATCGGAACATGATCCGTTCCCTTCTCGATCGCGGAAAGGCCGCGGATAAGGCGGAGGCAAACGCGCGGGTGCGGGAATACGTCAGCCGCGTATGCGCGGGGATTTTGGAAAATACGGCGGTGTTTAAAAAGGATGAAACGGGCCGAAAGAGCTTCAAGGGCTTTATGGCGTTGCTCGGCTTAAAGGAGAGATAAAAGTGTCAAAAAAAGTACAATATATCGAGGAGAACAAAGCCGCGCTGTTCGAGCGCGTTTTCGGAGCAAGCCCCGTATACGAGGTCAGCGCGGCGGGCAGAATCAATATTATCGGGGAGCACGTCGATTATTGCGGCGGCAGGGTATTTCCCGCGTCGCTCAACTTAAATTGCCGCATATTCGCCCGGCCGAACGGCAGCAATTTTATACGCGCCTATGCAGACGACCTCGACGAAACGGCGATCCTCGACATCTTTTCGCTCGAAGCGTATAAGGGCCTTCGCTGGGGCAAATATCAGGCGGGGGTGGCGTTTGAGCTGCACCGCGCGGGGTATCCGCTCATCGGCTGCGATCTTTTATATTCCTGCTCGGTGCCTTTCGGGTCGGGGCTTTCGTCCAGCGCGGCGATCGAGGTTTCCACGGCGGTCGCGCTCAATATCGTTGCGGGAAACGCCTTTGATTTGAAGGAGATGGCGCTCCTTTCCCAAAAGGCGGAAAACGAGTACTGCGGCGTAAACTGCGGCATCATGGATCAGTTCGCATCCGCCATGGGTAAAAAGGATAAGGCGATCCTTTTGGATTGCAAAACGCTCGAATACGAATATATCCCTTTCGAACTCGGTAAATACGAGATCGTCGTCGCGAACTGCAACAAGCCGCACAACTTGGTCGAGAGCAAATACAACGAGCGCCGCGGCGAAGTGGAGGAGGCCCTCACAAAACTCAAAGGGGTATATCCGCAGATATCCTGTCTTGCCGATGTGTCGCCCGCTATGTTTGAGGCGGCGAAAGATAGTTTGCATGGTAAGATACGCGACCGCGCGGAACATGTCGTATACGAATGTGCGCGCGTAAGCGAAGCGGCGGATGCCTTGCGATCGGGCGACATTAAAAAACTTGCGGAGCTTATCAACCGCTCGCACGACAGCCTTTCCGCATTATACGAGGTAACGGGAAAGGAATTGGATACGCTTGCCTATCTCGCGCGCGGGCAGGAAGGGTGCATCGGCGCGCGCATGATCGGCGCAGGTTTCGGCGGCTGTACCATCAGCATCGTCGAAAAGGATAAAGCGGAGTCATTCAAAGCCGCCGTCGGAGAAAAATATAGGCAGACGATCGGTTACGCCGCAAACTTCTATGATACAAGCATCGAAGACGGCGTTACCGTCAAAAAATTATAAAGCGGAGGAAATGCAAGATGGAAAAGGTACTGTTGACGGGCGGCGCGGGATATATCGGCAGCCACACGCTCGTGGAGCTGTTAGACAGAGATTACGAAGTCGCGGTGGCGGATAACCTTTGCAATTCGAGCGAGGAAGCGCTTGCCCGCGTAAAAAAGATCACGGGGAAAGACTTCAAATTTTATAACGCGGATATACGCGACCGCGCGGCGATGGATAAAATTTTTTCCGAAAATCAGTTTGATTCGGTCATTCATTTCGCGGGGCTGAAAGCGGTCGGTGAAAGCTGCCAAAAGCCGCTCGAATATTACGATAACAATATCTACGGCACGCTGGTTTTGCTTGAAACCATGCGCGCGCACAATGTAAAAAAGATCGTGTTTTCCTCCTCGGCAACGGTGTACGGCACGCCCGAAAGCCTGCCTCTCACCGAAGAGAGCAAAACGGGCGGCACGACAAATCCGTACGGGTCCACCAAATATTATTTGGAGGGGATATTGACTGACCTCTACAAGGCGGATAATTCTTGGAACGTTATCCTTTTGCGGTATTTCAACCCCGTCGGCGCGCATGCGAGCGGGCTGATCGGTGAGGACCCGAAGGGTATTCCCAACAATCTGATGCCCTTTGTAGCGCAGGTCGCGAGCGGAAAACTCAAAAAAATCAACATCTTCGGCAACGATTATCCCACCAAAGACGGCACGGGCGTGCGCGACTATATCCATGTGGTCGATCTTGCGCGGGGGCATGTGGCGGCGATCGAAAAACTCATACAGCCGGGCGTTCATATCTACAACCTCGGCACGGGCGTGGGGTACAGCGTTTTGGATATGATCCATGCGTTTGAAAAGGCGTGCGGAAAAACGCTTCCGTATGAAATTTGTCCCCGCCGTCCCGGCGATATCGCGGAGTGCTATGCGAATTGCGATAAGGCCGCGAAAGATTTGGGTTGGAAAGCGCAGTACGGCATCGAGGAAATGTGCCGCGATCAATGGAATTGGCAGAGTAAAAACCCGAACGGGTATAATGCGCAGTAAATAATATATTTTAAAAAGGAATAACACGCGCAAACAGAATGTTTTGCGCGGCGAAAGGAGGGATAAAAATGCGAAAGAATTTTGGAGCGAAACCGTATATGTATCCGCTGCCCGTGCTGATTATCGGAACATACGGAGAGGACGGAACCCCCGACGCGATGAATGCGGCGTGGGGCGGGATATGTGAGGCGGACAAAATCATGCTGTGCCTGTCCGACACGCATAAAACAACGAAAAATATCTTGAACCGAAAGGCGTTTACCGTCAGTTTTGCGGATGCGGCGCACGTCGTCGCCTGCGACTATGTGGGTGTCGTTTCGGGGAACAAGGAGCCGAAAAAATTTGAAAAAGCAGGCTTTCACGCGATCAAGAGCGAGTTTGTCGACGCGCCGCTTATCGCGGAATTGCCGATGGCTTTGGAGTGCGAACTCGACAAAGTGAACGAAGACGGGCTCATCATCGGGCGCATCGTCAACGTGAGCGTGGACGAGAGCGTACTCGGCGCGGACGGAAAGGCAGATCCCGCAAAATTCGGGCCCATCGCTTTCGATGCGGTAAACAATACCTATATCAAGCTGGGCGAAACGGTCGGAAAGGCGTTTTCCGACGGATTGAAACTCAAATAATTTGCAAAGATATCGGGCGGGAGAATCTCCCGCCCTTTTCCTTGTAAAAATGCGGCTTTACAAATTTCCGAAAGAATGCTATACTGATGGCATCATCTTTTGCCGCGCCTGTGCAGAAGGCGAAATTTGGAGTTCGAAAATGAAAGAATTGATAAATTTTTATCGGGGACGCCGGGTATTTTTGACGGGGCACACGGGCTTTAAGGGCGCATGGATGTGCGCCGTGCTCAAACGGTTGGGTGCAACGGTTTGCGGGTATGCTTTACGGCCGCCCACAAATCCCTCTCTGTTTGTCCTTTGCGGCGCGGGGCGGGGCATTCGTTCGGCTGTGGGCGACGTGCGCGACCTTGCCGCCTTGGAAAGCGCCGTGCGCGAGTTTTCTCCCGATGTTGCGATCCACATGGCAGCCCGTTCGCTCGTGCGGGAGGGGTATTCCGATCCTGTGGGAACATACAGTACCAACGTGATGGGTACGGTGCATTTTTTGCAGGCGCTGCGCGGGTGCGAAACCGTCGGCAGCATCGTAAACGTCACAACGGATAAAGTCTATAAAAATCCGGAAAGGGGAGCGGCCCTGCGCGAGGAGAGCGTATTGGACGGAAACGATCCCTATTCCAATTCAAAATCCTGTTCCGAGCTTGTAACGGGGGCGTATGTGCGCGCTTTTTTTGCGGAAAAGGGGGTGCCCGTCAGCACCTGCCGCGCGGGCAATGCGATCGGCGGCGGCGATTTTTCGCCCGACCGTATTTTGCCCGATTGCGTGCGCGCCGCAGCGGCGGGCGAAGCTATCCGCGTGCGCAATCCGCATTCGGTGCGGCCGTATCAGCACGTTTTAGAGCCGACCTTTGCGTATCTGACCATTGCGATGCGGCAGCATGCGCAGCCGGACCTCGCGGGCTGTTACAATATAGGTCCGAAGGCGGAGGGCTGTATCTCCACGGGCGAACTCGCGGAGCTGTTTTGCGCCGCATGGGGCGGCGGTGCCCGTTGGGAGAACGCGCCCTCCCGCGGCGCGCCGCGGGAGGAGGATTTTTTGACGATCGACAGTACGAAGGCGGAGCGGGTATTCGGTTGGCGACCCCGCTGGAACGTTGCGGCGGCCGTACAAAAAACGGTGGAGTGGAGCAAGGCGTGGCTTTCGGGCGGCGATGTAGCCGCAGTCATGGACAGACAGATCGATGAATATATGGCACAACAGCAATAATTAAAAGGGCGGAGAAAATCCGTCCTTTTCTGTTTCGATTGGTTTTATTTTGGTCCGCCGATAGAAATATGAAATTGAATAAACACGTATGGTAGGACAAAATATTTAGCTTGTATCAATCAGTATGTATCAAAAAGCGGCAATTTTGAATAAACCCAAAAACTGTAAGTTGAATTGTAACGTGCCGCTTTTTTTTGTGCGCCGAAATACCTTGTTTTTGTAGTATATTCTTTTTATGAAGTTTGCGAGCGCTGCGTATTGCAGGGGGGGGTAGCCTTGGGCGTTCAAGAATCCTCGCTCATAAATTCTTTTTTGATCGTGATAGTACCGCCTCTGTTGTTTGTGACAAATCCGGCCCAATCAAGAATAGCGGCATAGTAGGTAGAGCGCCGCATTGTTTTATCTCCGATTTTTTTGCCGTAAAAGTTTATTGAAATAAATGCGTCTATCGTATCGACAGGGAAGCCGTCGCCGCCGATCTTTTGTCCGTTTTGTGCCGCGTTAGCTCCGAGGTACATTTCTCCGCCAAGCGAGACCGCCTTTTCGTAAATCGCGTATAAAATTTTGAATTCACAGTTGAGTGACGAATAACGGGAGTTGATGATCCCATTTTTACTATCCGATAGCCAAAGATTCATGATGCCGCCGTTGATCATAGTGAGTTGAGATTTTCCGCCGTCGCGCTCCAATTTGTCGCGCATGGTCTTTTCAAAATCTGCGTAACTGATTTTCATAGACAAACCCCTTCAAATTAAATTTTTAATGAAAGTAATCGTATCGCTTTCAGTATCTACGCGCGCTTTATAGCCCACGGCCATCCAACTTGAAGCATAAGAATGCGTTTTCGTATTCGCCCAATACGAATGTTTGAAGTTTTTTGCGGTATCAGGTAGGGGGAATCCTAATATTCTTTCAATTTGCGGATAAGAAAGAGTGACCTTTGTTTGCTTGGATTCCAATAAATATTCTGCTAGCCCCCTGTATTTGGCGCTGACTTTTTCAAGCTGTACTGTTTCTTTCTGTTGAGAATCAGCCGAGTTTTCGATTTTTTCTTCCAATACTTTTACTTTGTTTTCCAACACCTTAATGCGTTCCAGCATTTCCAACATGATTTGACTGTATTCCATTGCGTTACCCTCCTGTTTAAATATAGTTGAATTGTAGCATAAAAAAGTATTTGTGTCAACTAATTTAATGTAATTTCTTGAATTAGTGTAGCTATAAAAAAATAATTTGTCAAGTTTCTCCTGTTTATGCGTTTAAGATGTTCTTAACTCATAAAAAACCGAAGCGAATCCTTGCAACAAGTACTCACTTCGGTTTTTAAGCCTTGGTGCGGATGACAGGACTTGAACCTGCAAGGTTGCCCACCGGATTCTAAGTCCGGCGCGTCTGCCAATTTCGCCACATCCGCGTTAACAAAGTTTATTTTACTACATTTTTTGAAAAAAAGCAATATATTTAAAGGAGACGGCTTAAAAAAGCCGTCTCCCCGCTTGAATGGTCAATTATTTCGCGTGTTGCCGCAGCAAGAGCAGCGCCGCGTGCATTTACAGGTGCAATTGCAGCAGAGTGCATATTGACGGTTGTAATAATCTTCGTCGCAGCAGACATTGAAACCGCCGTGGCAGCCAAACCCGCTGCAATCGCGGTTGCAGCAGTTCTGCCTGCATCCGCAGCCGTTCGAGCTTTGGGCAGCGTCAGAAAATCCCGCGTTTGCAAAGGTTTCGCCCCCGCAGAAGCCGCATCCGCAGCGCGGAGCCTGTACGAATTCGCGTTCCCGTTCGCGGCCGCGGCATCCGCAGCCGTTTCCTTCACCGAACAGTATGGAATAAAGCAAGCACATTTTTATTTCGTCCCCTTGTAATAAAAGTGGAGAGATTTTGCTCCCCACTTTCATTGTATGCCGCACCATTCTTTCGTGCGCCCGTCCGCGCTGTTTCGGCGCACACATTTTTCCGGAAGTGGAGCGGGGGAAAGAGTTTGACAAATTACTGCCGCGCGTGGTATAGTAATCGTGAAAAATTCGGACAGATTTTTTTGCGTTCGGCGCTGCCTTGGGGCGGCGTTGAAAGGGCGGAATGCGAGAAAGCCGGCGCGGAAGAATAAAAAGCTCCGCGGCATATGCCGCGGAGCGAAGTAGTGGGCTCTCTTATTTACCGGCGAGGGGAAAATCGATCTTGCGGATATTGTATTTTTGATAATCGCCGCATATGCTGAAAACGGTATTTTCCGTTTCGAATTGCGTTACGGGGATCCCCGTTTCTTTTCCGGAAAAATAAATTTTTCCCTGAACAAATTCGATCTTGCGCCAACTTGCGGCGAGCGTTTCACCGAGGAATTTTACATAGCTTTCCCGCGCGGTCCAATGCGCGTAAAAATCGGTGGTGGAGTGTATCTCCGCCCGTTCCCGTTCGGTAAACTTGCTCAAAACGGCAGGGCGTGCTTTGCCTGTCAGACTTTCGCAATCGAATCCGACCTGTTTTTTCCCCACGGCGAGCGCAACGAGCCCTTTGCTGTGGGTGAGGTTAAAATGGATTTTGTCGCCTTTCAGATAAGGTTTGCCGTTGATCGTTGTGCGGAGGCTTGCGTTCGGCTTGTTGTAATACTTTTGCAGAACGTATTTGATAAAATCGTCGGAGGCGACCTTGCCGAAAGTATAGTAGATGTCTAACATACTTTCATTATATCACGTTTTTTGTTGAATGCAAGGCTTTTTTCAATATTTATTCAACTATTTCGGAGGGGTTTGCGATGACGAGGGGAGAACTCGCGCGGGAAAATTTTAAAAAGGGATATAATTGCACGCAGGCGGTCTTGCTCGCCTTTTCCGACCTGCTGGAATTAGACGAAAAAACGGCCCTGAAAATCGCCGCGCCTTTCGGCGGCGGTGCGGGGCGCATGCGCGAACTTTGCGGCACCGTTTCCGCAATGCTCATGGTTTGCGGTTTGATCTTTTACGATGCGGAGCACGTCACGCTCGAAGAAAAATCGGCTCTGTATGCGCGCGAACAGGAGTTGGCGCGCCGTTTCCGCGAGCAGAACGGAAGCATCGTCTGCCGTGAGCTACTGCGCGGAATAACGAGCGATTCCTCGCCTTTGGCGGAGGCGCGCACGGAGGAATATTATAAAAAGCGCCCCTGTGCGGAGCTTTGCCGTTGCGCCGCGGATATTTTAGAGGGCTATCTTATCGAGCAGGGCGTTTTATCCGCGCAAGATACGGAGGAAAAACAATGATCTATACCGTAACGCTCAATCCCGCGCTGGATTATATCATGCGCGCCGAACGGTTTGTTTTGGGCGCCGTCAATCGTGCGCGCGGGGAGGAAATTTTGCCCGGCGGCAAAGGGATCAATGTGTCCTATGTCCTGCGCGAATTGGGCATACCTTCCGTGGCTTTGGGCTTTGCTGCGGGCTTTACGGGCGACGAACTTGAAAGGATGGTGCGCGCCCGCGGCATACAGACGGAGTTTATCCGCGTTTTGGGCAGTACCCGCATCAATGTAAAAGTGCGTGCAGAACAGGAGACGGATATCAACGGATGCGGTCCGCTCGCGCAAGACAAGGATATTATCGCGCTCGCGCACAAATTACAGGCGGCGGAAGCAAATTCGGTGTGCGTTCTTTCGGGCAGCGCCCCGGCGTCGCTTTCCTCCGATTGTTATGTGCGTCTGTTCAACCAAGCGGATCGCCCCGATATGCGCATCGCTTTGGATGCGAGCGGCGCGCTTCTTCGCCGTTCTCTGACTCTTGGCCCTTGGCTTATAAAGCCCAATCGCGAAGAATTGGAGGAGCTGTGCGGCAGGGCGCTGGCGGGAAAGGAGGCGGTCGCCTGTGCCGCACGGGAATTGCGCGGGCTCGGCGCGCGCAACGTTCTCGTCAGCTTGGGCGAGGCAGGAGCCTGTCTGTTTACGGAGGACGGCAAGGAATATTTCGTATCGGCACCGCAAGGCTGCGCGATCGACACGGTGGGCGCGGGAGATTCCCTTTTGGCGGGTTTTCTTGCGGCAAAGGAGTGCGGTGCCTCCGATTTTGCCGCGCTCGAACAGGGTGTCGCTGCGGGCAGTGCTACGGCGTTCCGCATCGGGCTGGCAACGGGCGAGGAGATCGGCAGTTTGTTGAAATGTATGCGCGATCATGGCTAAAAATCCGCGGCCGTTGGCATAGCTGTAAAATTTTTAACGATGTTTTTGTATCCATGCGGTTGACAAATGCCTTGCCGCAGGGTATAATAACAACAGAATTGAATATCCGGTAAGTAAGGCTACTACGGGGATACGGGCTGTTGCCGCAAAGCGATGGAGACATCGCGCGCAGGTTTGAACAGGCCGCGTCGAAAAACAAGGCGCGGCATAACACAGCTTCATCGCCCCGCGAAGTCAAAGCTCAAACGGTACTGTTCCATGCGATCATTGTTTTCCCGCGTGCCGTTTCGGGCGCGCGGGTATTTTTTATTCAAAAAATCAAAGGAGGATCCGGAAGATGGACGAAGGTTACGGCAGTCGAAGGCCGATTTTCAGCGCGGCAGTTGCGGGCATAGTCCGTCCTTCCGCGCGTCCTTAAAACAGAATATCGGCCTAGCGCTGCCCGCTTCGAACTTGGATCGAAGGAGGTAAGCTATGGCAAAGAAAAAGAGGCTGTTTCTCTCCCGCATGGCGGAGAATATCGCGCGCGCAGAAGATGCGAAGGCGCGCGTCCGCACCGCCGCGGCGCTCACGGAAGCGGAGGCGTATGCCTTTTTGCAGACGGAGCGGGGCGGTATAGCAAGCGCGGAGGCGGAGCGCCGCAAGGAAGAGTACGGGGAGAATGTACTCCCTTCCCGCAAAAAGAAAGGCGCGGCGGCGCGTATTTGGGCGGCGTTTATCAACCCGTTCACGCTCATATTGCTCGTCCTCGCCGCCGTTTCAGTGTTTACGGACATCGCCTTGGCGGCGGAGGGGGAGGAAAACTACATCACCGTCATCGTTATTGCCGTGATGGTCGCGGTGTCGGGCATCCTGCGCTTCGTGCAGGAATCGCGCAGCGGCGCGGCAGCGGAAAAGCTCTCCGCGATGATCACGACGACGACCTGCGTTTCCCGCAGTGGCGAGGGAAAAAGGGAAATTCCCGTTTCCGAACTCGTGGTAGGCGACGAGGTGCACCTCTCCGCGGGGGATATGATCCCCGCAGACCTGCGCATCGTCGCGGCGAAAGATTTATTCGTTGCGCAGTCGGCGCTCACGGGCGAAAGCGCGCCGGAAGAAAAGAAGGCGGAGCCGTGCGAGGCGGGCTCGCTCACAAATTGCGGCTGCCTCGCGTTCATGGGCACAAACGTCGTCAGCGGCAGCGGCGTCGGCATCGTCGCGGCGACGGGCGAGGGTACCTTGTTCGGGCAGACGGCAAAGACGCTTTCGGCGGGCAAGACGGAAAAGACCGCCTTCGAAAAGGGCGTGAACTCCGTTTCGCACATCCTCATCGGCTTCATGCTGGCGATGGTGCCCGTCGTGTTCCTCATCAACGGCTTTACGAAGGGGGAATGGCTCGGCGCCGCCCTGTTTGCGGTCAGCATCGCCGTCGGGCTCACGCCCGAAATGCTCCCGATGATCGTCACGGCGTGCCTCGCGAAGGGCTCGGTCGCGCTGTCGAAAAGGAAGGTCGTCGTCAAGGATATCAATTCCATTCAGAACCTCGGCGCGATGGACATCCTCTGCACGGACAAGACGGGAACTTTAACGCAGGATAAAGTCGTCCTCGAAATGCACCTGAACGTGGAGGGAAAGGAGGACGCGCGCGTTCTCTGCCGCGCCTTCCTCAACAGCAACTACCAGACGGGGCTGAAAAATCTGATGGACGTCGCCGTCATCGAGCGCACGCACGAACTGCGCGCGAGCGGCGAAATTGCCGAGGAAGACCTCACGAAATACCAAAAGACGGACGAGATACCCTTCGATTTCGAGCGCCGCCGCATGAGCGTCGCGGTGACGAACGGGAAGGGGAAGACGCTCCTTATCACCAAGGGCGCGGTGGAGGAGATGCTCGCCGTGTCCGCCTTTGCGGAGGTGGGCGGCGAGGTACGACCTCTCACGGGCGAATTGAAGCGGGGCGTTCTTGCGCGCGCGTCCGCGCTGAACGAGCAGGGCATGCGCGTGCTCGCGATCGCGCAGAAGCGGCTCGCGGAGGGTGCCGAGGTGAGCGCGGCGGACGAGGCGGAAATGGTGCTCATCGGCTATCTCGCCTTTCTCGACCCGCCCAAGGAGACGACGGCGGACGCGGTGGCCCGCCTGCATAAATTGGGCGTGTCCGTCAAAATTCTGACGGGCGACAACGAAAAGGTCACCGCCTGTATCTGCCGCAAGGTGGGGTTGGCGGGCGAGCATATCCTGCTCGGCTCCGACCTCGAAAACCTGAATGACGAGCAGCTCGCCGCATCGGCGGAGAGGGCGACCGTGTTCGCCAAGCTCTCGCCTGCGCAAAAGGAGCGGGTCGTGCGGGTACTGCGCGTGGCGGGCCACACCGTCGGGTTCATGGGCGACGGCATCAACGACGCACCCGCCATGCGCGCGGCGGACGTGGGCATCTCCGTGGATACGGCGGTGGACATCGCCAAGGAATCGGCGGGCGTCATTCTGCTCGAAAAGGATCTGACCGTCGTCGCGGACGGAGTCGTCGAGGGGCGGAAGACGTACGCAAACATGATGAAATATATCAAGATAACCGCCTCCTCCAACTTCGGCAACATGCTCTCCGTCCTTATCGCGAGCGCCTTCCTTCCCTTTTTGCCCATGCTTTCGGTGCAGATCATCCTGCTCAACCTGGTGTATGACGTTTCCTGTACCTCCCTCCCGTGGGACAACGTGGAGGAGGAGAGCCTTTCCCGCCCCGCCGTGTGGGAGTCGCGCTCGATCCTGCGGTTTATGTTCTGCTTCGGGCCGGTCAGCTCGCTGTTCGATATCATCACCTATCTGTTGCTGTATTTTGTCCTGTGTCCCGCCGCGGTCGGCGCGCCGTTTGCCGCCGCCGACGCCGCTGCGCAGGCGCAGTTCGCGGCGCTCTTTCAGACGGGCTGGTTCGTCGAGTCGATTTTCACCCAGTCGCTCGTTCTGCATATGCTGCGCGGCAAAAGATTTCCGTCTGCGCGCAGCCACGCGTCCCTGCCTGTATGCGTGTTCACACTCGGCGGCATCGCGCTCCTGGCGGCGGTTCCGTATACGCCCGTCGGGGCGGCGTTCGGGCTGGTTCCGCTGCCCGCAGTTTACTTCGCATTATTGGCGGCGATCGTCGTCGGATACATCGCTTTGACGACGCTCGCCAAGTGCCTGTATGTGCGGAAATTCGGCAGCCTTTTATAATCGTTGCGGCGGCGCTCCGTTTAAAGCGAGGGCGCCGCCTTCGTTATTTCTTCATTTCGTGAAAATAAGTTATCGTTTCGCTCAAAAAATGCAAAAAAATTGCAAAAAATCCATGCATTTTTGCGCGCCGTCCGTTGACTATTGCGGGCGCGTGTGTTAGAATGAAGGCAACAAACCATGGGAGAAACACATCTATGATCAAGTACACGCTCGACAAGGAAAAGCAGGGCATCGCGGTCAGCGAGCACCTGTACGGCCTCTTTTTTGAGGACATCAACCAGGCGGCGGACGGCGGCCTGAACGCCGAAATGGTCATCAACAATTCCTTTGAATTTGAATATCTGGCATACGATCTGCACAACTGCACGGTGCCCGTCACGGTGCGGCAGCTGAAGGATAAATATTGGGACGTGTTCGGCGCTGGCCCGCACTACGTCAGTACGGCAGGGGGGATGAACGAAAACAACCCCTCCTATATGATGCTGTGCGTGGGAGGCATCTACCGCATGGAGAACCCCGGCTTTGCCGTGGGCGATTGGAACAGCTACGGTATGGCGCTCGATAAGGGCGAAACGTACAATTTCAGCATGTGGGTGAAAAAGCTGGGGTTTGCAGGCAAGGCGGAAATATTCATCCGCGGCGCGCGTTCGGTGCTCACCACCGTCGCGGAGATCGAGCTTTCGGGCAACGGCGGCGAATGGGCAAAAGTTTCCTGCGCTGTCAAGGCGCTCGAAACGCAGATGGGGCGGCTCGTCATCATCTTCAAGGGCAACGGGCACATCGGCGTAGACTGCGTTTCCCTTCTCCCTTCCAAGGTGTGGGGCGACCCCGACAAGTACCGCAACGGCAAGCTCTCCCCGCGCATCGTCAAGGTTTTAAAGGACTGCCACCCTTCCTTCTTCCGTTTCCCCGGCGGCTGCGTCGTGGAAGGGGACGAGATCTTCGATAATATGTATAAATGGCGCAATACGGTCGGCCCGCTCGAAGAACGAAAGCAGATCGCCAACACTTGGGGGTACATGCAGTCGTACGGCGTGGGATTTTATGAATATTTTGCCCTCTGCGAGGATCTGAAGATGACCCCGCTGCCCGTGTTACACTGCGGACTTCTGTGCCAGATCCGCGTGGGCGAACAGCGCGGCGAGGGCTACCGCCGCATCATGCCGGGCACGAAGGAATTCAAACACGAGGTCATCGACAACGTAGCCGACCTCCTGTTCTTTGCGCTGGGCAGTGCAGACAGCGAGGACGAAAACGAAGCACATTGGGCGAAAGTGCGCGCGGAGATGGGGCACCCCGCTCCGTTCGAGCTCAAATACGTCGGCATCGGCAACGAGAATTGGGGCAACGAATATTTCGAAAATTTCGACGCCTGCCTCATGGGTCTGCGCCAATACGAGTACGCGGGCAAACAGACCGACCTCATCGAAAAATTCGGCGTTACCATCGTAACCACCTGCGGTGTGGATATTCGCCCGCAGGATTCCAATGACAGCTGGAAAGTCATCAACAAAAAGTACCGCGATACCATCGTAGACGAGCACGTATACAATTCTTATCAATGGTTCATCGACAATACCAAGCGTTACGACTGTTACGACCGCACGGGCGCGAAGGTGTTCATGGGCGAGTACGCCATGCACACGATGAGCGACGGCCGCGGCAGGCTCAACGGCGAAAACAACCTGCGCTCCGCGCTCGCCGAAGCGGCGTTCCTTACGGGGTGCGAGCGCAACAGCGACGTCGTGAAGATGACCTGTTATGCGCCGCTGTTCGCCTCTACTGCAAATTACAAGTGGACGCCCGACCTTATCTGGTTCAACCCGCGCGACATCATGCTCACGCCCAACTATTTCGTGCAGCAGATGTTCGCGGCGAATACGGGCAAATTCGTATTGGACGGCGTAGAAAAGAGGGACGATTCCAACGCGGGCGGCCTCTTGGTCGGTGCACATGCGACGGCGGTCGCCGTGCGCGAGGTGCGCGTGCGGGATATCAACAGCGGCGAACTTCTGTACCGCCATAATTTTGCCGACGGCATGGGGGATTGGAAACTGTATCCCCGCTGCATCGGCGGCGAGATCAAGGACGGGGAGCTGTTCATCGGGCAGGCGGACGCGTTCAACGGCTATTATTTGGACGGCGATTTTGAAAACTGCGAGATGGAAGTGGACTTCCGCCGCGTGGGCGGTGCGCAGAGTTTTATCGCCGGCATGGGCGTGAAGGACGTAGAGGACCGCGGCACGATGGATTGCAACGGCTTTTCCGTCAGCTGTCAATACGGCAAAAATCATAAGGGGTACGACGTATCCTTCGATAAGCGCGTCGATTTCATGCGCACCGTCTGCGAGATGATGGGCAAGGATAAGTTCCTCGGCTATTCGTCCGAGGGTAACACTTTGCGGCTCACTTATACGCGCAAAAAACTGACCGCGCGCTTTTATAAGGACGGCGTTTGGCATTTCCTCTTTGAAAAGAACGTTTGGCGCGTCAACGAGCGGGTGTTCCAATCCGCCACCGTCGACGGCGACAAGATCTATTTCAAGGTCGTAAACGTCACGGGCAAAGCGCAGAAGATAAAGGCGAAGCTGAAAAACTTCGGCCGCAAAAAGAAGGCGCGGGCCGTTATCTTAGCGGATGACGACGAAAACGTCATCAACGAGATCGGTACGAATTACGGGGTGAAATATAATATCGTTCCCCGTGAGGAAAATGTTTCCATCGAAGACGACGAGCTCGAATACAAGCTACCCAAAAACAGCGCTGTGATTTTTGTGATCGAATAAGAGAATGAAATAGAGCGCGCCGCGGAAAATTTCCGCGGCGCGTAAGTTTTTATACCGAATTTTGGCTGATCGCACTCAATATCAAAGAACTTTTCAGGTATCGGTTTACCGAGAACTTTGCGAACAATTTTTACCCGATTTTCCTTACAAACGGCTTATAGTCGAGGATTTTTTCGATTTCGAGCAGAGCGTCGTCGGGGATGTGCAGGCCGCTCGCGGCAACGTTTGCCTCCAATTGTTCGGGCTTGCTCGCCCCCGTGATGACGGAGGAGATCTGCGGCAGGCGCAATATCCACGCCAGCGCAAGCACGGAGAGCGTTACTCCCAACCCGCCCGCGATTTTAGACAGTTTTTCTACCTTTTCGAGGTTGTCGTCGGTGAGCAGGGCGTTGATCTGCTTATCCGCCTGATGCGTCGCACGCGAACCTGCGGGCAGGGGCTGCCCTTTGCGGTATTTGCCCGTCAAAAGCCCCTGCGCGAGCGGGGAGAAAGGCACGATGCCGATCCCGTTTTCCGCGCAGATCTGCACGATCTCGTCCTCGATATAGCGGTCGACCATATTGTATTGCGGCTGAATGACGCTGATGGGCCGTAGGTGCATCTCCTTTACACAGGCGATGGCCTTCGTAAGCTGCACGGGCGACCATTCGCTCACGCCGTAGTAGAGGATCTTGCCGCGCTCTACCATATCGGAGAGCGCCTGCATCGTCTCCTCGATGGGGGTGGTCGGGTCAAACCGATGGCAGAAATACAGGTCGAGATAATCCAGCTTCATGTTTTTGAGGGAAGTATCGAGCTGCTCCACGATATGCTTGCGCGAGAGCCCCCAATCGTTTGCGCCCCGCCCGGTCGGGAAAAATACCTTGGAGGATACGACGTAAGAACTGCGCTTATAGTCGCGCAGCGCCGTGCCCAAAAATTTTTCCGCCTCTCCGCCGCTGTATGCGTCGGCGCAGTCGAAAAAGTTCACTCCCGCGTCGTAAGCGGCGCGTATGCTCTGCCGCGCCGTTTCTGCCGCGCCGAGCCCGTTGAGGTCTGTCATCCAGCTGCCGATGGATATCTCGCTCAATTTAAGTCCCCATTTGCCCATATTCCTGTATTGCATAGATTGTTCCTCTCTTTTTTGGTAAACGCCGTTTGCGTTCGCGTTTTTACAGTGCAATTATAATACGAAATCGCACGCGTGTCAACAAAAGTGCGAAAAATTGCAGGGCGGACCGGCGCCCGTTATCTCTTGCGTTTTTTTTATGTTTGTACTATAATAGGAATGAAGTTGCGCCTTTCGGCGAAAAACAAAAGGGGAGATGTTCATGGCGGCAAACAATTTTATCGGCCAGATGGAGGAACAGATATTCAGTGCACAGGTGGCGCGCTTAGCGCGCGTAACGGGCAGTACCCCTAATATCGCGTTCATCAAGGAGATGTATTACAAGGTAAAGGAGCAGTATCTGGAAGAACTGAAAAAGCGCAAGATCCGCCTGCGCGCTCTCGACGGCGCCCGGCTGGACGAGATCGTCAGTTACCTGTATTACTATCACCTTTTCCATACCTCGCATCTTCCGGCCGATGTTACCGTAAAGCTGGAACAGAACGAGGGCTACTGCCAAAGGCTTGTCCGCGACGTGGCGGTGTGTATCGTCATCAACGAACATTTGAATGTAGAAAAAATTTCCAACACCTCCGTGTATTCCCCGGAAATCGCCGCCTATAACATGGCGTGCAGCTATTCGCTGTTCGTGCTCGGTTCCCTCAAAGGGGAAGACCGCCGCATGAACGGGATAAATAACCTCTTCAAAAAATCGATGATCACCATCAAGAGCGTGATCAACTTGCTCGCCGCGGGCAACAGCTGCGACGCGGTGATCTTATGGCGCCATCTGCACGAACTCGAATGCGTGCTCATCGTGCTCAACACCAAAGACGACGAGCTGTTTTTCCAATATCTCAAACACATGGAATATTTCAACATGGAATCCAGCCCCAACGCCGAAGAATTGGGGCGGCGCCTGTCGGAAGAATGCAAGGCGTTCGGGGTAAAGGAGCGCAACGCTTTCATCAATTACGGCTGGATGGCGCATATCCCCGAATTTCGCGAGGGGATCGGAAAGGAATATCGCCTGAATTTCAAGGAGGGGCTGCAAAAGTTCGCGGGGCAGAGCGGGCGGCACGGCGCTTACTCCTCCGCCAGCAAAATACTGCACCCGTCCGCCTGGGTCGTTACCATCCGCGACGATAAGTTTTACAATTTCACCGTCTTTGAACTGTACCGTTCGCTCGTGAACATCGTTGCGCAGATCAAGAGCTATGTCGAGCGCTATCGCAATTGTTCCGCCAACCTCACGGAATGCGATAATTACCGCCGCTCTATCGACAGTTATCTCGCGATGATCGCGCACAACAATCAGATCATCGCCGCAAAGTACGGGAAAAAGAAATAGGAAAATAACCGCCGCGCGCATTTTGCCGAAAAAGCGCATATTCTCCGCTCGCCATGCATACATATCCAACATGGCATATTATCAGACGGAGTATCGCTATCGGCGCTATAAAAAGCATACGGGCAGAAAAAAATGGTTTATTCTCGCGGCGGTGCTCGCCGTATTGATCGGTATCTTCGTGTTTTTCCATAAAAACGTGAACGGAATGCTTTACTCTTTAAGCGAGGCGACCGTCCGCTCGGCGGCGACCGAGGCTGTCAACGATGCGGTTTTGCAGGCGATGAAGTGGAACAATATCGATTACGATAAGCTCGTAACGATCACGCGCGACGGCGAAAACCGCGTATTGAGCGTGGAGGCGAATATGCAGAGCGTCAACCTGCTCGCGCGCCAAACGGTCGCTCTCTCCGCGGCGAATCTGAATGCCGCCTGCGAGGAGGGCGTCAAGGTCCCCGTCGGCGTGTTTACGGGCATCGAATTGCTCGCGGGGTTCGGCCCGAAAGTTACGTTCAAGATCATCCCCGTCGGCAGCGTTACCTGCGAATTCCGTTCTTCTTTTCTCTCCGCGGGGCTCAATCAAACGCTCCATTCCATTTACCTCGACGTAACGGCGACGGTCAGCGTGATCATGCATTCGCAGACGCAGACGGTCACGGTTCCCGTCGATATACTCTTGTGCGAAAGCGTCGTCGTCGGAGAAATCCCGGAGGCGTATCTCAAAGGGGATATCTTCGGCGGGAGATAGATCGTTTGAAACAGCCGGACGGTTTCGGGCATTTTGTCTTGGCCGGGCGGCGGCGCAGCGAGGGACCCGCAAAGAGGAAAAATCCTCGGCATTTCTTTCAATCGGAAAAAATTTTATTCCGCGCCGAAAATCTGTTTGACTTTTCGGCGCGATTTGTTTATTATTATACCGATAGCAAAAGCGACGACGAAGACAGACGGACGATAGCATCGCACTTGCCAGAGAGAAGGGCCCGCCGGCTGAAAAGCCCTTCCAAGAGGATGGTTCCGTTATTCACTTCATCAGCTCCCGCGGCGAAACGGTAAGGAGTAGTTTCGGGCGTGTTCCGCGCGTTAAGCGGCAATAAGGCGGCACTTTACAGCCGCGAACATAGGTGGTACAGCGCACAAACGCGCCCTGTGAGGATATTTTTATATCCTCGCTTTTTTATTTTACTGAAAAATTTGAGTAATTTTATATAGGTGGAAACAGATATGCAGGAAAAATTAGAGTCGATCCGCCGCGAGATCGAAACGGGGATCGGGCAGGCGAACAGCCGCAAAGAACTGTTCGAACTGAAAATGAAGTACCTCGGCAAAACAGGCGAGATCACGGCGCTTTTGAAAGGGATGCGCGATATCCCCGCCGAAGAGCGCCCCGCGATGGGCAAACTCGTCAACGACGTGCGCGCTTGGGCGGAGGAGCTGTTCGCCGCGCGCGAGGAGGAGTTGAAAGCCAAGGAGCTTTCCGAAAAATACGCGAGCGAAAAGATCGACGTAACCATGCCCGCGCGCTTTGTCGGCACCGGTTCGGTGCACCCCGTAACGCTCGTGCGCCGCGAACTCATCGAAATCTTTTCGGGTATGGGATTCGACGTGTACGAAGGCCCGGAGATCGAAAAGGATTATTACAATTTTCAGGCGCTCAACATTCCCGCCGACCATCCCGCGCGCGACATGCAGGATACTTTCTTTATCACGGGAGAATTCCTTTTGCGTTCGCAGACCTCGTCGGGGCAGATCCGCGTGATGGAGAATAAAAAACCGCCCATCAAGGTCCTGAGCCCCGGCAGGGTGTACCGCTCCGATTCAGACGCGACGCATTCGCCCATGTTCCACCAGATGGAAGGGCTCGTCGTCGATAAGGGCATTACGCTCAACGATTTGAAAGGGCTTTTGGATGAATTTGCCCGCCGTATGTTCACGTCGGAAACGAAAACGCGCCTGCGCCCGTCCTATTTCCCGTTCACCGAACCGAGCGTGGAAGTCGACCTCTCGTGCAGCAACTGCGGCGGCAAGGGCTGCCGTATCTGCAAGGGCACGGGTTGGATCGAGGTGCTCGGCGCGGGCATGGTCAACCGCCGCGTGCTTGAAAACTGCGGCGTCGATCCCGACGTGTATACCGGTTTCGCCTTCGGTATGGGTTTGGAGCGCATTGCGATGATCAAGTACGGGATCAACGATATCCGCCTTATGTTCGAAGGGGACGCGCGTTTCCTCAAACAGTTCAAGGATTAAGGAGGACAGAAATATGAAAGCGCCTTTAAGCTGGCTCAAAGATTATGTGGATATAGACGTGAGCGCGCAGGAATTGAAGGATAAGCTCTTTTCCTGCGGGTTTGAAGTGGAGGAGCTCATCTATGTCGGGCAGGAGATCGACCGCTGCGTGGTCGGCAAAATCACCTCCATCGAAAAGCACCCCGATGCGGATAAGCTGAAAATATGCAAGCTCGACTGCGGCGAATACGGGCACGATATTCAGATCGTAACGGGCGCCGACAACGTGCACGAGGGCGACGTGGTGCCCGTCGCTTTGGAAAATTCTTCTCTGCACGGCGGCATAAAGATCAAAAAAGGCAAATTGCGCGGCGTGGAGTCGTACGGTATGCTCTGTTCGGGCGAGGAGCTCGGCATCAACGACGATTGGTACGACGGCGCCGAGGTGAACGGGATTTTGCAGCTGGAAAAGGATATCCCCCTCGGCACCGATATCAAAAAGGTCGTGGGGTTAGACGATTACATCTTCGATATCGCCGTAACTTCCAACCGCCCCGATTGCCAAAGCATTTACGGCATCGCGCGCGAGGTCGCGGCCGTGCTCAAAAAGCCGCTGTACCCTGTCGATCTTTCCTATACGGAAGATTCGTTCAGCACAAAGGAGCGAGTCAATGTTTCGGTCGAGGCGCCCGATCTGTGCCCTCGCTATATCGCGCACTATGTCCGCGAATTGAAAATCGAAAGATCCCCGCTGTGGATGCGCCGCAGGCTCGCGCTTTCCGGCCTCCGTTCCATCAGTAACGTCGTCGATATCACCAACTTTATCCTGTTGGAGTTGGGGCAGCCGATGCACGCGTTCGATCTGTCGCGCGTGGCGCAGAACAAGATCTGCGTCCGCCGCGCGGCCGAAGGGGAGCGCATCGTCACCCTCGACGAAAAGGAATTCAAGCTCAGCCCCGAAAACCTCGTCATAGCGGACGGCGCGAAGCCCGTCGCTTTGGCGGGCGTGATGGGCGGCTTGAACAGCGGTATCTCCGACCAAACGGACGAAGTTTTGTTTGAGAGCGCAAAGTTCGAGCGCGCCAATATCCGCCGAACTTCCCGCGCGCTGGGACAGAAAAGCGATTCTTCCGCGCGCTTTGAAAAGGGTGTGGACGCCTATACGACGGGCGTGGCGATCAACCGCGCGCTGCATCTTATCGAAGAGCTCGGCTGCGGCAAGATCGCGCGCGACCGCTGGGATATCAACAATTCGGCGTCGGAGCCGACGGTGGTCGAAACTTCCGTTTCGCAGATCAATGCGCTGCTCGGCATCGAGGTCCCCAAGGAGGAGATGCGCGATATCCTCACCCGCCTCAATTTCAACGTGGCGGCGAAAGGGGATCAGCTGACCGTAACGGCGCCCGCTTACCGCGAGGATATAGAGGGGTATCCCGATATCGCGGAGGAGGTCATCCGCGAGTACGGGTACGACCATATCGAGGGTACGTTCTTAAAGAATGCGCAGGCCACGCAAGGGGGGCTCACTGCCGCGCAGAAAAACGAGGAGCGCGCAAAGCGCGCGCTGCGTATGCAAAATTATTCGGAGATCATCACCTATTCCTTCATCTCGCCCAAAGATTATGAACTTTTGCGCATCGGGGAGGAGGCGAAAAAGGCGATCAAAATAAAAAATCCGATCGGGGAAGACATGAGCCTCATGCGCACCACGCTGGCTCCCTCCATGTTGGATACCGTTGTGCGCAATATCCGCCGCGGCAATAAGGCAGCGCGCCTGTATGAGTTGGCGAACGTGTACATCGCAAAATCGCTGCCGCTCGAACAGCTGCCTGAGGAACGCAAAACCATCGGATTAGGCATTTACGGCGAGGGGGAAGACTTCTTCTCTTTCAAGGGTGCGTTCGAGGCGCTGGCGCTCGATTTAGGGGTAAAATTCGATTATGTTCCGACAAAAGAAATTCCCTTCCTGCACCCCGGCAAGAGCGCAAAAGTGTTCCTGTACGGCAATTTTGTGGGGTACTTGGGCGAACTCGCGCCCGACATTGCGGAACAGCTGGTTATCGAAACGCCTGTCTATTTGGGCGAGCTCGATTATGCGGCGCTGGCGGAAAAGTTGGATACGGCCATTCATTATGCGCCTCTGCCCAAATTCCCCGAAGTGGAGCGCGATCTCGCGCTGGTTGCCGGCGAAGAGATGACCTGTGCGGAGGTGCAAAGGGTCATCTCGGAGAGTTGTAAATACGTCACGAATGTACAGCTGTTCGATGTGTACCGCGGCGCGCAGGTGGGCGAAGGCAAAAAGAGCATGGCGTTCTCCCTCACGTTTACGCCGCATGAAAAGGCGATCACGCCCGAAGATGCCGACGGATATGTCAAACGTATTTTAAAGTCTCTGCACGAAAAGCTCGGTTTGGAATTGCGGTGAGCGGCAATACGAACGTACAAAAAAGCGTGTAAAAATAAGAGCTGAATCCGAAAGTTAGTTTATCTTCGGGTTCAGCTCTTTGTCTGTTGTCAAAGACAACCACTCACTGAGTGAGTGGATAAAGAGTTTACAACTATGGAC